>VOFJ01000654.1_pt1 | contig 29428 bp, 50 predicted proteins | sample 5384081 | NCBI WGS metagenome assembly VOFJ01 (sample SAMN12384729, study PRJNA508395) | human gut metagenome | isolation source: healthy gut I | host: Homo sapiens | reverse complement strand
ATCATTGTGCTGGTTTCGGTTACGTATTGCTATGGGCTGGTTGAAGGGGCTCGGTAAAGTTGTGGGGACACCAGAATGGCAAGGTTGGTGTTCTTCTTCTTTTTTCCTTGTAGCTGTGACCGTTGACGACCGCCAGGTCATTGTCATAGTTTTCTTGCGCGACAAAGCCGCCGGGGTTCTGGCAGAAGGTGCGGACCTTGTTCTTCCACGGCTTGCGGGTAGCCGATGAGCTTCGACTCATACAGCACCTTGTTCACCTTTTCCATGACCTCATTGCGGACCTCCACACGGACACCGATATCCACAGTGCCGGGGGCGTGAGCGATGTTGTGTTCCGCGCAGAGCTTTTCCAGCCAGTCTGCGCCGCGGCGTCCGGTGCCGATGACCACCTCGTCCGCGTACACAGGCAGCAGGCTGTCGCCATCCTTCAGCAGCACGCCCTTGCAGCCTTCCTCTTCCAGAATGATGTTCTCGCATTCGGTATTGAAGCGCATCTCCACGCCGTTATCCGCCAGATAGTTCTGGATGGCCAGATACAGCTCCTGTGCCTTCTCGGTACCCAGATGGCGGATGGGGCAGTCCACCAGCTTCAGACCCGCATGGATGGCGTTTTGGATTTCAGCGCGTAGCCACGGTTCATTCAGCCAGGATCAGTGCGTTACATATGGCTTTACGGAGACTCACGCACTAACTTCGTCCCGGTGATTATGTTAAAAAGAACATGGACTCGTACCGTAAAGGAAATATGCATGGAATGGCTGTATCACATCGGAGTTCCGGTTGATCAGATTGAAAACGCCTTTGCCGAACACAGCGCAAAAACAATTCCGGTTATGATGCCTTTTGCCAGCGTATATTTCATGCCGCGTTCCGCAGGCGACAGACCTGATGTTGTTCCGGAAGGAGCCGTTAACTTTGCTTTCATAGGTAACTTTTTGCCGAAGTTCCGTGAGATACGGTATTTACCACGGAATATTCCATGAGAACCGCAATGGTAGCGGTATATACCCTTTGAACGTGGATAGGGGAGTCCCTGAGGTTTGGGGAAGTATCTATGATATACGAGACCTGTTGAAGGCAACAATCAGTATGCGTGACGGAAGACATCTTACAGAGATGAAAATGGGGCTTAAAGAGAAAAATCGCGGTACATAAAGCTCTTTGATTTTATCAAGGATACGGATATTGAGAAATTATTAAAGGAATACAATGTAATATAATAAATTGTAATAAAAATAATCCGACATTTGTAATTGACGGCATAGCTTACACACGGCTGTAGGTTATGCCGTTTTTTTACATTCGGAATATTAACAGAAATAATTAAGTTTTGGCAGATACATAAAAATTAACAAATTTATACTATAATAAAGCTACATCACTGACACAGACATTAAAAAGCTGTTGCGACAGATTACGAATAAGATTGTGTGGAATATATGGCAGATGGACGGTCTGAAAGATACTGTTCCGCATGGAAAGCCATACGAAGAGTTCTGTCAGATGACAATCTTTGATATGTTGTCGGACACGGTAAATGCGCAAGCTCTATCTTACTTTTCCGATTTTGCAGACACTGTCTGCAAAATTAAGCCGGAGCCATTATGTAAACTGGCCAAGTTCACAATTAAGCCGGAATATTATCGTCAGTTGATGAATGTAAAATACGGTGTACATTTCGAGTGTATAAGATATGGAAGTAAGATAAAAAGGCTTACGGAAAGGATTATTAATTTATGTTTAGACCCATGAGAAGGATAAAACAACAGGTTTCCGACGAAGAGTGCATAAGAATCTTAAAGGAAGAAAAAAAGAGCGGCATTATCGGTAATCGGTGATGACGGATATCCTTATACCGTACCGATTGATTTCTATTATGATGAGTCGGACGGACGAATCTATCTGCATTGTGCAAAAGACCGGACATAAGATTGATGCAATTAAAAAATGCGACAAGGTGTGCTTTACTGTATGGAATCAGGGTTATAAAACCGAAGGAAACTGGGAATGGAACGTTACCAGTGTTATTGTGTTCGGGAGAGCTCGATTTATTGACGACAGGAGCTTTTGGGAAGATAAACTGAGAAAATTAACCGAGAAGTACTATCCGTCCGCAGAAGCGGTTGAAGCTGCAATGCATATTCCGTCGGTTAATGTTGTTCAAATGATGGCAATCGATATTGAGCACATGACCGGTAAACTCGTAAATGAAAAATAAATATCATTATGGTTAAGATTTAAAAAATATAATGAAGTAATGTATATCCGGCCGTAAATTAAAGGAATAAATCTGCATGTATGCACGAAGGTATTTATATTTAAATCATGTATTAAAGGTAAAGAAAATGATCAAATATTATTTAATAAAGAATAAGCTTCTTGTTAAAGGTGATGTACTGAGCCCAAAAAAGGCGGATTGGTCGAAAAATGCATTTGTTTACAGAGACGGTAATTGGCAAAGAGGTGAACCCCGATATAATAAATGACAGAATAATCGGTTTCGATCCGTTTGACGACAGTATTTACGGTATGGGAAATGCTGAAATTATGGATGAACTTCAGGAAATAAGTGAAGAAGAAGCGAATAATCTTATTAAAGGAAGGGAATAATGAGCAACAGAAAAATCGTTATTTTAGAGATGTTAAATAAAGCAGACGGGCCGATATCCGCCTCTGACATGGCAAGGCAATTTAATGTAAGCAGGCAGAGCATTGTGGGTGACATTGCGCTGTTGAGGGCATCGGGAACCGACATTACCGCAACATCAAGAGGATATGTTCTTACGGAGAAAATGTTTGAAGACCACATATATGGGGAACACTGGTATGTGACCACAGGAGACGATCGTTTGGAAGAGGAATTGTATACGATTGTTGACATGGGGGAGTGGTAATAGATGTAAGCATAGAGCATGCCATATACGGGGAACTTACGGGCAGGTTGGAATTATCATCCAGATATGATGTGGATATGTATTTAAAAAGGTTTCAGAAAACAAAAGCGCAGCGCCCATAAGCAGACTTACGGGCGGAAAACATATGCATCGTATAGGATGCAAAAAGCAGGGAAATATTTGACCGCATTAATAAGAAATTATGCGATGCGGGATTGCCGTAATGTAAATGAATATATGTGTTAACATATGTCTTGACACATAATTGTCATATGCTAAACTATATGACAGTTATTATTGTTGTGCCTGTAAAAGGGCGTTTATTGCATTACGGAGGTAAATGTATGTCAAAATATGCGGTAATTGTTGTGGATATGCTTAATGATTTTGTCACGGGAGCATTGGCTTGCGAAAGAGGCAAGGCCATAGTTCCTGCCGTGGCAGAGCTTTGTAATGCGGCAAGAGAAAGCGGTATTCCGGTTATTTTTTCAAATGACTGTCATATCAAAGGCGTGGATAAAGAATTGGAATTTTGGGGAGATCATGCCATAGCGGGAACAAAGGGAGCGGAAGTTATACCGGAACTTAATGTATGTGACAGTGATTTTATCGTACCGAAGCGCCATTACAGCGGTTTTTCGGAACCGACCTGAATGTTCTTTTTAAAGGATCTGGGTGTTGATACCTGTATAATTGCAGGTCTCCATACTCATATGTGCTGCCCGCCACACTGCGGCGGATGCATATCAATACGGTTTTAATCTTGTAATTCCGAGAGAAAACCACGGATTCGTTTACCGAAGAAGACTATAATTACGGAATGCGGTATTTTAAAGAAACATACGGAGCAAAGATATGTGACTTGAAGGATTTGCTTGTTAGTTTACGATAAAAATATTTTTTGTTATATATGGGGCGCCCGTCGATTCGGGCGCCCCGTGTTGTTGTCGATATTTTACGGCAAGAAGATTAATAAAACTTAATAATGTATTATGCACAGTGAACTACTCCGACTTCTATAAGTCGGAGTAGTTCACATGAATAAAAAATTTATACATTTTAGTATATAATAATTCTCAAAAAACGCAGGGATGAAACCAATCCATGTGTTTTTTTGAATTGAGTAATTTTATTTTTGCTTCATATCTTATCTATACTTAACTGTAATTTAATATTTATAATATAAATACATATGATATAATTTTATATTGTTTATTAAGCTTTATTTCTGCCCGAGAAAAAAGGAGCAATAAGTGAACAATGAGATTAATTTATATGACATTAATCCACGCCCATATGAAAAAAGTATGAGATATGGGGTTTTCTACCTTAAGTGATGCAGAGCTTCTCGCAATTATTTTGAGAACGGAACAAAGGGAATGGATGCTACATCTCTGTCATGTGAAGTTCTAAAAATCATATGCTGGAAAAGATGGAATAGTTGGCTTATGTAATGTCGGAATCCATGAAGTGATGAAAATAAAGGGAATTGTAAAGGTTAAGAAGCAATACACAGATTCAAGCTATAGTTGAACTTGCAAAAAAGATTGTCAAAGGGAAGTATAAGCGAAAAGAAAATCATTTTCGAACCCCAAGTTAATAGCAATTACTATATGCAAGATATGATGCATCTTGAAGTTGAAAAAGTTTTTATTGGTTATGTTGGACAATAAATGCAAATTAATATGTGATATGATTGTATCACAAGGCACTGTTAATAGTTCAGTAATTTCTCCTAGAGATTATTATAGAAGCTTTAAAAGCATAGAGCGGTATTTATTGTTATAATACATAATCATCCTAGCGGTGATCCTACGCCGAGCAATGACGATTATAATTTTACAGACAGGTTGAAGCGTGCTGCAGAAATAGTTGATATCCCTCTTTTGGATCACATAATTATAGGTAATAACCAATATATAAGTTTAAAAGAAACAGGTAAGTGTTAGTCTTCTGAAAGGAGAAGAAATGGCTCAAAATATTTACGGTCTCGACATTGGTACAAGTAATTTTAAAATGTGCTGTGACGATACTATTCTTAATGAAAGAAATATTATTGCTTTAAGAAACAAGGAGATTATTGCATTTGGTGACGAGGCATACGAAATGTATGAGAAGTCACCTGTTAATATCAATGTTTCATTTCCGGTTAAATTCGGTGTCATTGCAGATATTCAGAATATGCAGACATTGATTTACAAGTTCTATGAGAAAATCAGTGAAACAAAGAAGGCTTCGGGAGCAGCAGATTTCTATATTGCAATACCTACTGACGTTACTGAAGTTGAAAAAAAGCATTTTATGACCTTGTTCTTAAGTCAAAGATTAAGACATCTAATGTATATGTAGTTGATAAGCCTGTTGCAGATGCAATTGGTGCAGGACTTGATGTAACTTCATCAAAGGGGTATCATGGTTGTTAACATTGGTGCTGAGACTACAGAAATTTCAGTATTATCTCTAGGCGGTATCGTAATCAGCAGAACAATCAAAATTGGCGGTTCTAAGTTAGAATGAAAGTATCATCGCTGCAGTAAGAAAGGAATACAACCTTATCATTGGAAAGAGAACAGCTGAAAAGTTAAAGATTGAACTTGGAAGTGCTGTGTGTTCAAAAATGATTCAGAAGAAGTATTCACTGACGGATACGGAAGAAATGTTATTTCAGGACTTCCTGTAAGTGTTAAGGTTTCATCTAAGGTTATCCAGAGCGCAATCGCAGATCCATTACATCAGATTATGGACTCTGTAAAAGTTATGCTTGAGAGAACTCCGCCTGAACTTGCAGCAGATATCGTTAAGGATGGTATTTTCCTTACAGGTGGTACATCAAATATCAGCCATCTTGAAGAATTATTTAAGACTGAAACAGGAATTGAAGCCAGATTAGTAGAAAATCCACAGGAAAGTATTATCAGAGGATTAATGGAAGTTGTTAATAATCCTGCATTTAACAGCCTTGCATATGTGCCTAGAGATAAGGTTTTTGATTAATTGATAAAAAGAGTAAATTTATGAAAGACAGGTTTTCAAAGTTTTTTTTACACCGAAAAGAATTCTTCTTGCAGTAGTTTTCTTCTGTGTTGTTCTTACGGCAACAAGTTTCTTTTACGGATAAGCTTATTACACCATTGAGAAATGCCTTTTCATATATTGTGGTTCCTATCCAGAACGGTATTAATTCAATCGGTTCAGTTCTGGTGGACAATGATAACAAAAAGAAAACCATTGAGGAACTTCAGGCTCAGAACAAGGAACTTGAATCTGAACTTGAATCCTTAAAGGCGGAAAATGAGGCGTTAAAGGGTGATGAAGATGAACTTTCCACACTTAGAAACTTCTACAGTATGGAAAGTCAGCTTGCTTCATATACAAAGGTGGGAGCAAGAGTAATCGGTACTACATCAACTAACTGGAACCAGAGCTTTACCATTGATCAGGGAAGCAAAAAAATGGAATTAAGGTTGATATGAATGTAATAACCGACAAAGGACTTGTAGGAATAGTAACTGAAGTTTATGACTCATATTCTGTCGTAACTACAATGATTGCTGACAATTCAAATGTTTCTGCAATGGATGAACGTACTAAGGATTTGTGTATTGTTGAGGGAGACATTACACTTATGGATTCGGGGATTGTAAAGCTTAGTCGTATTAAAACCAATGCGCAGATGCAGAGCGGTGATAAGGTAGTTACAAGTAATATAAGTAGCAAATATCTTCCGGGATTATTAGTAGGATATGTTAAAGACATCACAACGGATGATTCAGGACTGTCAAAATCAGGAAATCTTATTCCTGCAGCAGATTTCGATCATCTGACAGATGTTATAGTTATTACAACGACTAAAGAACAGCTTACCAACGGATAGGAGATTATATGAAAAGAAAACTCTCAGAAATTGGTCTCATATTTGTTTTTTATATTCTGCAGGTTACACTTTTTAATTACATAAGGATAGGTGGGATAGCTCCTAATTTACTGATTATTCTGCCTATCTTTTTTTTGGGTTATTAAAAGGTAAAAAAAAAGAGGGAATATTTGTAGGAATATGTTCTGGCTTTATATATGATATTTTCTTCTCAGGAATTCTGGGATTCTCTATGCTTATCTATACAGTAATAGGCTACATTTGCGGTATGTTTTTCAATCAGTATGAAGAGAGTAACTATATAATACCGTTGTTGTTATTGACGACTGTAGGAACATTTTCATACGGATTTCTGTCATTTGTAGTTCAGTTCTTATTACATAACAGAATCATAGCGGATTTCTTTATTATGAGAATTATCATGCCGGAAGTCATCTATACAGTAATCGTAGCTTTAATAATTTATAAACCAATCAGATTACTGAATGGTATTTTTGGATAAAAAGAAAAAAGTAAGGCGGTGAACTTAGATGAAGAAATTCATAAATAGTCTGAAATCATTTTTCAACAATAGAATTGCCGTACTTATTGCTGTTTTGATAGTTCTTTTTTCCATACTTGTTGTCCACCTGTTCAATCTGCAGATTATTAAGGGAAATGAATATAAGAAATCCCTTTAATTCTTCGATTGAAAAAAGGTAATAAGCACACAGGCCTCAAGGGGAAGAATATTTGACAGAAATGGTGTTCTTCTTGCTTATGACGATATTGTATATGCGGTTAACATCAGTGATACAGGTTCATATAAAAATAAAACTGAGAAAAATGAATCCATTAATAATTCAATAATAAAAAACATTGGATATACTTAAGAAAAATGGAGATAAGTATACTAATACATTTGGAATTTCATATGAAGATGGTAAATATAAATACAATGTAGAAGGTAATTCAAGACTCGGATTTTTAAGAGACTGTTATGGTAAGGCTACCATTGCAGACTTAAGTGATGAACAGAAGGATTCATCTGCAGAAGATCTGATGAAGTATATGATAGAAAATTATCAGATTAATACAGAGAATTTATCTCCTGAGGATTTATTGGAGATTCTCTATCTCAGAATGAACCTTACAAGCTAATTCTTATACAAGATATAAGGAATTTACAATTGCCAGTGAAATATCCGAATCAAGTGTTGCTGCCATATCAGAGAATCAGAATACATTTGTGGGTATAACAGTCGACAGCCAGTATGTACGAAGATACAACGACAGTAAGTATTACTCAGCACTTATGGGATATACAGGTGTTGTAAGTACGGATCAGCTTGAAGAACTCCAGAAAGAAAACTCTTCATATGATAATACTGACATTGTTGGTAAGGGCGGAATAGAAGAAGCATTTGAGCATGACCTTTGCAGGTACGAAGGGTGAGAAACATGTATATCTTGATACTGTAGGACGAATAACAGAGGTTATTGGTGAGACACAGTCTACTACAGGTCATGATGTATATCTCACAATAGATTCGAGACTTCAGGTTAAGTTATATGATTTACTTGAAGATAAGCTTACTGAAATCGTACTTTCTCACTTAATCGAGAGTGGTGAAAAAAGTATGTTTATGACTCAGGGTGGAGCGCTTATCGACCTGTATATTTTAATGCCTGAGGTGTATTTCGCGCTTATAGACAATGACTTAGTATCTTTCGATCAGTTAAGAGATCCTAAAACGGATTTAGAAAAGAGTGTTAACGAAAGATATGAAGAAAAAGATTAAAACAGGAAACAGACTGGCTCTCAAATGAATTGAAGGGCGAAGGCACAAAGTATAACGATCTTTCAGATGAAAATAAGTCATATGTATGGAGAGCATATGAAATTCTTACTGAGAACAATATTATAAGAAGTGATCTTGTTAACATTGAAGATGACGTAATAGAAAATTGGAATAACGGTGCAAATGTAAGCTTTAAGGAACTCTTAGAGCATTGCATTACAAACGGATGGGTAGACCTTTCAGATATTTCCGACAGTCAGTACACTGACCTTTCTGAAGTATATTCAAAGGTAATATCTTACATTGTGGAAAAGGTTTCTGAGGACAGAGAATTCTGCCTTAACATCTATAAATATTTAATTGAAGATGGTGTGGTTTCAGGCCGTGAAATGTGCATGCTTTTATATGAGCAGGGATATTTAGAAAAGGATGATTATTATAACAGCCTTTCTAACTGGACATTGTCTGCAAGTGATTATATAAGAGCGGCAATGAATAATAAGGTCTTAACACCTGGTACACTTGGTATTGCACCAAGTTCAGGCGCGGCAGTTCTTGAAGATCCTAATAACGGTCAGTTACTGGCACTTGTATCTTATCCGGGTTACGACACTAATAAATTAAGTGGAACAATGGATGTGGATTATTACAATAAAATAAGCAGAAATGCCTCAAAACCATTGCTTAACTGGGCAACTCAGGCTCAGACCATGCCGGGTTCCACATTTAAAATGGCCACGGCATTAGTGGGACTTAACAAAGAATAATCGATCCTTATACACAGATATATTGCAGCGGTTTATTTACCGAGGTTACGCCTTCGCCGAGATGTTCGGTTTATCCGGGAGAACACGGCAATGAAACAGTTCAAACCGCCCTCAGGGATTCGTGCAATGTATTCTTCTATTCAATAGGTTATGATCTTGCAAAGAGCAAAGACGGATCATACGATTCGGACTACGGAACGGATATACTCAAAAAATATACGGATGATTTGGGACTTTCCGTAAAATCGGGAATAGAAATACCTGAGGCAACTCCACAGGCGTCTGATACAAATGCCATTGCATCTGCGATAGGACAGGGTACGGCACAGTATTCTTGTCTTAATCTTTCAAGATATGTATCTACCATTGCAAACGGCGGAAAGAGTTATGAAACTCACCTTGTTCTCAAGGTTACAGATAATGCGGGCAATACAATAAAAGAAACTAACAGTGTTTTATCAAATGAAATGGATTATATCTCTGACTCTGCATGGCAGGCCGTTCACGACGGAATGATTCTTGCAGTGCAGCATTACAAGACATTCAGCGGATTGGAGTCACTGAAGGTAGCGGGCAAAACAGGGTACGTCACAGGTCAATAAAACCACAATGGATAACGGTACATTTGTATCGTATGCACCTTACGACAATCCGGAAATTGCGCTTTCCATTGAGATTCCGAACGGATACACATCAACATATAATGCACAGAGTGCAGCCGCTTTTTATGAGTGGTATTTCAAAGATTTTAAGAATGGAGCCAATAATTAATGTTTAAAAAAATACAACTTGCGAAGCTACAACTATGCGCTTGTAACGCTTGTTGTAATAACTTCGATTTTCGGACTGTTAATAATTAACAGTGCAGATTCATCATACACGGTAAAACAGGCCGGCGGCATTGTTGTATGGCATTACTTTGGATGACGTTTTTGTCATTCGTTGATTATCATTTTATTTTGAAATATTACAGAGTGCTGTATATATTACTTGTTTTACTGCTGGTAGGAGTAAAGCTGTTCGGTGTATCGGCGGGCGGCGCAACCCGTTGGCTCGGAAGTGGCGCGTTTAGAATTCAGCCTTCCGAAAATGGGAAAGCTTATGCTTATACTGTTTCTTGCTCAGCTGCTTTATACCAATAAGGGAAGCTGAATTCATGGAAATTTCTGGTTTTTGTAAATGCAATACTTGCGGTTCCGCTTTTACTTATTGTTTCACAGCCCGATCTTTCACAGACGATATTACTGTTTTTGATAATGTTTGTTGTTTTTTATATACGGCTGGTTTCCCATATAAGAAGTTGGGGAAAATAATGATGGTTGCGGTTCCCGTAGCGGTTGGGTTATTTATTTACATACAAAATCCCAATCAGAAACTGTTAAAACCTTATCAGTGGCGAAGGGTAATGGCGTTTATAAACCCCGAAAATTATGACGATAATGTCTATCAGCAGAAATATGCGGTTCAGGCCATCGGATCCGGAGGATTAACCGGCAAGGGATTAGGTAATGATGACCCGTCATCACTCCTTAATTCCAATTACATTGCGGAGGCCCATACAGACTTTGTTTTTGCGGCCCTCGGTGAGCAGCTTGGATTTATCGGTTCCATAATAGCCATAGGCCTTCTGGCTGCCATTGTATTTGTATGTATATATATTGCAATCAAAACCAGAGACTATGCGGGAAGACTGATAGTCATAGGAATTGCGTCATATATAGGTTTTCAAACATTCTTTAATATAGGTGTTGTAACTCAGTTGCTGCCTAATACCGGTCTGGCATTGCCGTTTTTCAGTTACGGACTGAGCTCTCTTATTACTCTGTATACCTCAATGGGTATAGTATTAAATATAAGTTTGCAAAATGGACAGGTCAAAGATAAAGATTTATTCATTAGTGGTATAGTTGACATTGAAGAAGTCCGAGATGATGAGAAAAAAGACACACAGACTCAGACTGTAAGGAGTAGTTATGGCTAGAAAAAGATATTCCGCAAAACCAAAAAGCGGCAATAATTATTTTCATAATTGTAATCGCTTATGCAATAAAGCTTTTCAGTTATGCTCCTGTTCAGACCGTCAACAGCAATATATGAAGTAGTTGCCGGCGGACTTACTCAGACATACACTGCCCGAGGCCTGGTAATGAGACAGGAAAAAGTTTGCAATGCCGAGAGCAGTGGTGCTATATCATATTTTCAAAGTGAAGGTGCAAGAGTAAAGGTTAACGATCCTATTTATGCAATGGGAAATGTATCCGATGAACTCAGTAAAGACAATACAGAGCTTACAGATACAAGACTTGAGCAGCTTCGAAGTGCATTAAAATCATATGTTACTAATTACAATACAGACGGTTTTGGTTCACTTTACGATACAAAAAATGCAATAAATACAATTCTTATAAGTGCGCATAATGATGTTACAAACGGAAAGAATAATATAAGTACAGTCAATGCTCAGGTTACCGGATATGTTGAATATCAGGTGGATGGACATGAAAATATGACGGAAGATGATTTAAGTGATTCTTTATTTGACAGAAATAATGAAATAAAAGTTACTAAGACAGCTGACAATAATGGAAGTTAAGTCAGGTAATCCGGCATATAAGATTGTTACAAGTGAAGACTGGAACATTTACATTAAACTGGAAGACAGTACAATATCCGAATATGGACTTGCCGATGTAAATGGTGTCTCTCTGAGATTAGGTAAGAACAATGTACTTACAAGAGGTAACTTTGAAATCATTGAGAAAAAAAACGGCAAGAAGTATGGAAAGATAACACTTGATAAGTATGTTGAATACTATCTCTCAGACAGATATGCCAATATAGAGATAACATCCAACAACGTAACAGGTCTTAAGGTTCCTAATTCATCATTAGCCGTTGAAGATATGTATGTTGTTCCTTCAGATTATCTTACTAAGGGAGCATCAGGAGAATATGGATTCTTCCAGCAGAGTGGTTCAAATGTATCATTTATTACACCTGTTATTTCAAAAACAGATGATGATTACTGTTATTTAAGAACACGTCGTATAAAAAAAGTGGTGTGGTTCTTAAAAACCTGATTCAAAAATGAAACATATACAGTTGGAAGAATTGAAAGACTGACAGGTGTATATAGTGTAAATACAGGTTATACAGTATTTAAATCTGTAGAGATACTGGATCAGAATAAAGAGTATTCTATTGTAAAGCAGGGATATGAGCAGAGTCTTTCCATTTATGACAGAATATTATTAAATGCAGCAGATTACAGTTCAGATGAGGTTGTTTTTTAAAAAGAGAGATATTATGTTAAAAGATGCATTAATTGAAGTTGAGAATAACATATTGGACGCCTGTGAAAGATCAGGCAGAAATCCTGAAGAAGTTACACTAATTGCAGTAAGCAAAACAAAACCTGTGGAAATGTTACAGGAAGTTTACAACGAAGGTATCAGAGACTTTGGTGAAAACTATGTTCAGGAGTTAGCTGACAAGATTGAAATCATGGCAAAGGATATCAGATGGCATATGATTGGACATCTTCAGAGAAATAAGGTAAAGTACCTTGTTGGCAAGGTAGCATGTATTCATTCAGTTGACAGCTTAAGACTTGCTGAAGTAATCAATGAACGTTCAATTAAATTAGGCGTTGTAACAAAAAAAATTATGGCCGAAGTTAATATTGCAGGTGAAGAATCAAAATTTGGATTTACACGTGATGAGGTTTTTTGATTTTGCCGAGAAGGTAAGCACCATGGAAGGTGTTAAACTTGTAGGTCTTATGACAAGCGCCCCATATGTTAATGATCCTGAGGAAAATCGCCAGTACTTTAGGGAAATGAAGTCTTTAAGTGTTGACATTAACGAGAAAAACATTAATAATATAAACATTACTGAACTATCAATGGGAATGACAAATGATTATATAGTTGCAGTAGAAGAGGGGGCGACTCACGTAAGAGTCGGAACAGCGATCTTTGGAGCAAGAAACTATAGTTGAGTGTATGAGTGGAGGCAGTTGTTATGGCATTCGGAGCATTAAAGAATCTTTTTTAAAGAAGATGTTGAAGACGAAGAAGAATTATATGAACCTGAAGATTATGATGATGTAGAGGAAGAGCCAAAAGCCAGCAAGCGTAAGCGTGGCGGTCTTTTTCTCAAAGAAGGACGATTCAGAAGATTTATATAAAGAAGATGTGTACGAATCAAAGAATGACAATGTTGTTCCAATTCGTACAACGAGAACAAAGCAGATGGAAGTAGTAGTTATTAAACCTAATTCAATTAACGACGGCGAAGAGATTACAAAGACATTATTATCTGGTAGAGCCGTAATCCTTAATTTAGAAGGAATCGATTATAATCTTTCACAGAGAATAATCGACTATTCAGCAGGAACATGTTGTGCAATCGACGGTAAGTTCCACAGCATTACAAACTTTATTTATATCGTAACACCAAAGGATGTTCAGTTATCAGGTGACTTCGAAAAGGCTATGGGTATGTTCGGTGAGACTGCAATTGATTCAAACCCTGTATCATCAATGGCTGCAGGAAGCAAGTACAGTATAAGTTCTAATATAATTACAATAGGAGATAGTTATGTCAGAAATCATTAGTGTTATTAATGGTGAGGACATACTATATGAAATTAATATTACAAAAAGGGTTTCAGGAATTTTCAAAGTTCTTGAAACCATTTTTTTGTCAAATGGGCAAAAAGTTTGCATAGTTTCAGATAGTAATGTTGCACCTTTATACTTAGAAAACATAAAAAATGTTGTTGAAGAATGCGGCAATGCATGCTTTTCTTTCACATTTAATGCGGGAGAGGAAAATAAGAACCTCAACACAGTTCAGGATTTATACGAATTCCTTATTGAAAACCGTATGGAGAGAAGAGATATTTTACTTGCTCTCGGTGGCGGCGTAGTTGGTGATCTTACAGGATATACAGCTGCAACATATTTAAGAGGAATTAAGTTTATTCAGGTTCCTACAACTCTTCTTGCACAGACAGATTCAAGTATCGGTGGAAAGACAGGAGTAGACTTCAGAGGTTACAAGAACATGGTTGGAGCATTTCATCAACCATCTCTTGTTTACATGAACATGGATACAATCAATACTCTTGATGAGAGACAGTTCTTATCAGGTCTTGGTGAAGTAATTAAGAGTGCTTTAATTAAGGATATTTCATTACTTGATTACATCGAGGAACATACACAGGAAATCATTAACAAGGATACAGATGCCTTAACACGTATAGTTACTAACAGCTGTATTATTAAAAAGGGTGTTGTTGAGAGAGATCTAAGGAATTCGGTGAAAGAGCATTACTTAACTTCGGTCATACATTAGGTCATGCCATTGAGAAATGTGCCGACTTCAAGATTTTACACGGTGAATGTGTAGTTCTTGGAATGGTTGCAGCATTAAAGATAAGCCTTTCAAGAGGACTTATCAGCGAAGTTGACTATAACAGAGTATATGAATTATTCGAGAAGTTAGAATATAACTTAGACATTTCATACATGAATCCTGACGAGATAATCAAGACTACAAAATCTGATAAAAAAAGATGGATAAGGGTGTTGTTAAATTCATACTTCTTGACGGACTTGGAAACAGGAATAATTGTAAAAGATATTACAGATGACGAAATGCTTCATGGATTATCAGCAATTATTAAATAAGGAGTAGTATGAATACAAATAAAAATAATATTGTTAAATATACGATTTTTTTATTGCCCTTTCCGGATTTTTCTTATTTGTGGATCTGCTGACAAAGTTTATAGCTCAGGCGACTCTGGAAGGTAAAAAGCCATTAGTTCTTATTGACGGCGTTTTAGAGTTGTTATTTATCAGGAATGAAGGCGCCGCATGGGGAATGTTCTCCGGAGCAGGGAATAATATTTTCCATAATTGCCATAGCAGCCATGATTATTATGATATACGTATTGGTTAGAATGCCTGCAACCAAGTATTACGGAATGCTTTTAGCAACAATAATATGCTTATTTACAGGTGCTCTTGGCAATCTTATAGATAGACTCTGGTTGTCTTATGTCAGAGATTTTATTTACTTTTACGGAATAGATTTCCCTGTATTTAACGTGGCGGATATATTTGTAACAGTAGGAGCAGTACTTCTTATTATTTCACTTATATTTGTATACAAAGAAAAGGATTACGCATTCCTTAAGATAAAAAAGAGATAACATGGAAAGATTAATAATAAAAGCCGATACAAAAAGTAAGACTGGATACATTTATTTTCGGACAACTCTGAAATTTCCAGATCGGCAGCTCAGAAAATAATTAAATCGGGAAATGTATATGTTGTTCCCCGAAGAAGTTGATATTTATGCAGAAATCGGTATAGATAATGATTCAGACGATTCCGGCGCAGAGGATACGTTTACAGCAGAAAATGAAGAAAAACTTTCAAAATATGCTGTAGTTAAGTCAAACTATAACGTATCACCGGGAGATAATGTTTTCGTAACTATTCCGGATGCAGAAAGCAAAGAGATATTGCCTGTAAATATACCGATTGATATTGTATATGAAGACGATGATGTGCGGTTGTAGTTAATAAGGACAGAGGTATGGTTGTGCATCCTTCTGCAGGACACTACGATGACACACTTGTAAATGCTATCCTGTTTAAATATGGCAGGGAAGGGCTTTCTGACTTAAATGGTGAAGAGAGACCCGGTATTGTCCATAGAATCGACAGAGACACATCAAGGATTGCTTGTATGTGCAAAGAATAACAATGCACATGTAAAGCTTTCTGAACAGTTAGCCTGTCACAGTATGACAAGAAAAATATGAGGCAATTGTTCTTAACGGTTTTAATGAAACAGAGGGAGTTGTTGATGCTCCTCTTGCAAGAGGAAACGTTGACAGAAAGAAGATAGTAATTGACCGTATAAATGGAAAAAGAGCGGTTACTCACTATAAAGTTTTAGAAAATATAGGTACATTTGCCCATATTGAGTGTATACTTGAGACAGGTAGAACTCACCAGATCAGAGTTCACATGAAAAGCATAGGACATCCGATTCTTGGAGATGAGGTTTTATTCAAACTCACCGGCGAAGTTAGGTAAATTCTCTTCAGGAGGACAGATGCTTCATGCAAGAACAATAGGTTTTGTACATCCTACTACAGGAAAATATATGGAATTCACTTCGGAGTTACCTAAGTATTTTACGGATTGTATAGAATTCATAAAAAAGAAAGGCGGTATTTAAAGTGAAGGGTAGATTTATTATTACAATCGGCCGTGAATTTGGAAGTGGCGGCCATGAAATAGGAATTGAATTAGCTAAGGCACTTGGTGTTAAATGCTACGATAAGCAGCTTATTGAAATTGCTGCAAAGGAAAGCGGCCTTAGTGAAGAAGTAATGAAGGCACAGGACGAATCAAGATCTAACAGCCTTATTTACACACTTGCAATGGATTCATATTCATATGGTTACCCAGCAGGTATTTATACGGAGACTCCTCTTAATGAGAAGGTATTCAATGCTCAGCAGGATGTAATCAAGAAATTGCAGCACGTGAGTCATGTGTAATTATCGGTAGATGTGCTGATTACACATTAGAGGACGATCCGGACCTTATCAATGTATTTATTCATGCTCCAATTGAAAAAGAGAATTGCAAGAGTAAAGAGAATATATGAGCTTGATGAGAAGAAAGCAGAAAAAAGCTTATCAGAAAGACAGATAAGAAGAGAGCAAACTACTATAACTTCTATACTGAAAGAAAATGGGGAGATGCCAATACATATGACCTCTGCTTTGATTCAAGTAAGTTAGGATTAAATAAGGCAGTAGAGCTTATTCAGATGTATGCAATGATCAGAAGAAAAGACGTTTAATCGTAAAGTTCTTATATCGAATATTTATAAAATACATAGCATTTGCTATGTATATGTAAATGCATATGTCCATATAATAAAAGTGCAGGTGATATATCTTGTGATATATCACCTGCACTTTTTTTAAACTTATTAATTTTTATTTTTTAAATCAATGGATTCATATAGAATAATATATGAATTTACTTCGACGCACATTCAGCTTATGCCGGAGAATGAAACAGTGTTTTTCTCACCGTCGAAATATTTGAATAAGGCTTTTTGCCAGTATCTGGTCCTTACTTACATATGTATGAGTCCAGTATCTTGAATCATACGAGTTATTTCTGTTGTCACCCATTACAAAATAACAGTTATCAGGAACAGTATATGTCAATGTAGTAGAGTTGATTGCCATTGGTTCTTTAAGATATGGCTCATCAAGTTTTTTCGCCATTTACATATACGGCACCGGCAGATATTTTTTACTGTATCACCCGGAGTACCGATAACTCTCTTAATGTATGTCTTGCTTTCATCATCAGGGAACTTAAATATAATTACATCACCCTGCTGAGGCTCTGAGAATACGTAAGCAAGTCGGAAACCGAATAATCTGTCATTTTCATTGATGGTTTCTTTCATGGATCCTGTAGGAACTTGAGCGTTAATGACGATAAATCGGAGTATAATAAAAGCTGCGGCAAATGCAATCGACACAATTTTTATTATTCCCCAGATTTCATTTTTTCTTCTTTTTCTTTTTTTTTCTCTTTTTGTATTGTGTCGTCCTGAGTATATTCATCTACAGCCTTCTTAATATATTCTTCTTCAATCTTACCCGCATTCGGTGCTTCAGCCTCAGCTTCTTTTATGGTTTTATATGCATCTGACTTTTCTTCATTGAATAATCAACAGAGTCTATGTTTATATCATCATCTGCAGAGGCGATATTTCCATTTGATTGTGGTCGGATAAAATGTCTGAAGTCTGTTTGTCCGAACTATTATCATTTACATCAATATCAATATTATTTTCTGGAGATTCAACATTAGAAGATATGTCATCAGCCGTTGTAGCAGCTGTAGCCGGTTCAGCACTATTTGTTGGTGCAGCTACTTCAGCAGGTTTAGCAACGGAAGTTGATGCAGCTGCTGATGCAGGTATACCTTCTGTAAAATCATAACTGTATGATTTGTCAGTTGAATTATTAACAGAAATTGTGTATCATTAAATGTTAATTCATCCTCGGATGAATCGAATTTTTCTCCGGAAATAAAATCGTAATCTATATCATATTCAATGGACGACTTTCCGTCCTTCTTTTTTTGGAATTATTGTTATCCATTCAAATGACCGCTCATTATGTGTATATAACAATTAGCATAATATAATAGTATCTACAATACAAGGAATATAAAGTTATATGTTTATTAAATTATTATAATAATTTAATCGGAGATTGATTTAAGAGTAATAGTGGAAGAGCAGCGGTGTTTACAATGTAGTTATTATAAAAATATTGTTTACATTAAATAAAATTACAATGTGATATAATATTTTATACATACGGCTTGATTGTATGAAAATTTAATAGGAGGAATGACCAATGTTTGATGGTAGCTTTAGAGAAGAGTTAAGAAATCGTTGGAACGAACGACTTCAGTCAATGCGAATCATTGGATTTATAGTAAGTATTGCTCTTATTGCAGTTGGTATTACATGTATTTTTATTCCAATGTTATCAGTTAACCTTATGCATTATATTTTTGCATCTGTTCTTCTTGCAGCCGGAATTTTCCATATAGTAAATTACTTTACTATTAAAGACTCCATTCAGATCAGGTGGATATCTTGCAATGGCGATAATTCAGGTAATTGTAGCCCTGATATTATTCTTCTCACCTTCAATTGTAACTATTGAAATTCTTGCGTTTATGCTTGCATTTGAAATGCTTATTTCAGGTATAGATGCTTTTTCATTAGGTGTTAAGGTTGGAAGTGCATGGGGAGTATTTATAGGTATTATGAATATCGCAATGTCTATAGTACTTTTCGTATCACCATTTGCATACTTATATGCATTTGTTATCATTATGCCAATTTACATGATTGTAAGAGGTGTATCTCTTCTTTCAGAATGTATAGTTGCTAAACCAAGATAACTTTTTTAAGACAAAATAAAAACTGTTATATGTCGGAATTTTAGTTTCAGCATATAACAGTTTTTTATTTATTATGGATTATTTTAAATTAACCGCTTCAGGTATTTCACTACTAAGTACCTTTAATGCGATTTCTTCTGTTTTAATAATATCATCTGCAATTTCATTAATTGAAATTATGATGCTCTTCTGTCTTGGTGTAAGATTCTTCTCACCTTCAACAGTTTCTATGAAGTCACCGAGCTTTGCATTTTCTTCCAACAGTCTGTGATTTTACTATTGTAAGTCGGTTAAGCCATTCCTCCTCAGCCATCAGGTATGCTGTAACATCCGGATTAACTGCATAGACGTTAATGGTTCTTAACTTCTGATTGATTGCTCTGTTCTTCCTAATGATATCGTGAATTGTATCATAAGTTGTTTCCTCGTTTTAAATGCTTCTCTTATTTCATCATTAAGTGACACTGAATACTGTAACTGTTTACGCAATGTCTCTGGTATGCTCTTTGGATATACCAATGAATTTACCAGAAGAAGTGCTATACAGAGAGCTTATAATTACAACAAGTCTGTATAATGAGAATGAATATAATCCAACAGGTTCCATTATTATTGTCATAAGAACGGATATCATGGAGCCGAGCATTGTTGAACCGTCGAACTGGAAGAACATATCAGCAAATAATGTTATTGCGATAAGGGCTACCAGATGTACCCATGTGTTATTTGTTATGGAGAAGGCAACCATTATAAGGCCTACTGCATAAATTGTATTAATGATACGGTTTATTACACTTGATTTGTTAAGTTCTGCATATGGCTTGGCAACGATACCGATGTACATAGGAATAATATATGGCTTATACATTCCGAAGAATGTAGCAAGGAATACGCCAATTCCTGCCAATATGGAAACATTTAAAGCGAATACAAAGTTGAATCTGTTAAAACGGTTAAGAATACGGCTTCCTATAGAAGGCTTATTGTCATGCATATCACTACGTTCTACTTCACCATTAACGAAGTCGTCCATTTCCATTCTGATTGAATCTAATGCCTTAGGACTGCCGGCTTCAGGATCAAGCTTTGAGATAAAGGGCATCAAACTTACTTAATATTTCATCTGATGAAATCTTATTCTGCTCGTAACAGTCAATTGAATCTAAAACTTCGATAATAAGTGAATGTAAGTCAGCTGACATTACTTCGTCACCTGTTACATAGTTATCTGATAATGTGTTGTTAATTCTCTTAAGAATTGTGATTGTTCTGATAGTGTCATGTCCAGGCTTCCATTCGGAGTCAATAGACATTTTTGTACTATAGGCTACTTCGATGCCTGAAAGAGTTTTATCTATAATGGTATACTGTTTAACTAATTCCTCTTTTGAGCTTCCCCTCATAAATACCTAAGCACTGTTTTTTTTGAGAGTAGCAATAGCACCGTTTAAGGCAGCTCCTGTTTTCTTTTTTGAAAGTTTTTCCTCTTAAACCTACGTTTAAGATAATTGAGATTACTGATGCAACTGCATATGTTGCGATTCTTATAAATACCAATCCATGCCATATACAGGGTAGAATATGAACATTGAAAATGCTAATAAGAGTGGCATATATGTACTGTTGTGCTTCTCAGATGTGAATAAGAATATTGCAAGGAAGTATGTAATAAATGTAAATACTGTCATCGTTACAATATATCCGGATGTACCCTCAGGGAACAATCCATATGATAAAAAAATGCAAGTACAACCATTCCTACGTTAGAAGCAATAAGTATGAATGTGTTTCTTACAGGTTCAAGTGTATAGTCGTTGCTAAGACTCATAAGTACGCTGATAAATGCGAAACCACAGGCCAGACCGTTATTAAGGCCGAAAGGTATCGTACTTATCATCATAACGCCAATCATAATACCCATGAAGATAAGCGCTTTAAAAAAGCTCAGGTCTTTACTCCGGGCTTAAATGTAATAAATTTCTTTTTTTTTTCCTGCTGCTGTTCAGCCATTACAATCAACCTCCTTAACTTTGAAATTTTTACGCACGTCCTCGTATGCGTCAAAAAATGATTTAGAAAGCTCGATATAGGCCTTCATTTTGTCAACGCCAATTTTCTCTGTCAGCTCAGCTACAAAATTAGTTGCGTTTTCTTCCGTTGCTTTAAGTAACATCTGACCTTGCTCAGTTATGGTTACCAAAGTATTTCTCCTGTTAGCAGGGCTTGTATGTCTTTCTACATAGCCCTTTGTCTCCAATGTTTTTAACATTTTGGACATTGCCTGGGGAGAAGTGTTGTTTTTTTTTCAAAAGATGTGAAACCGGAATTGCATCAGTCTTTTCTTCTTCTATAAGAGATCGAAGTGAAAACATGGTCTGAAATTCCACGGTCGGCATGGTCTGGAATACATTTTTAAACCATGTCTTATCCTTTGCATACACTGGAAGAAAGAACGGGTAATATTGTCCTTATTATCGGTATATGACATTCTTTTTTCCCTCCGTATATTTTTAACTACATTAATAATTAACTAAGTTAACTATTGCATATGGTAACAGGTATACATATAAAAGTCAAACAAAAATATATGGGGATTTTATATTTGTATGAAAATAAATGTTTTTTGGGTTAAAAAAAGACTATGCAAAAATGCATAGTCTCGGAAGTCTCTATTAAGTTAAGTTCAAATTAAAAGAGCGTTAACTGCATTTGTAAGACGAGATACTTTTCTAGCAGCTGTGTTCTTGTGGAAGATATGCTTTGTAGCACCCTTCTGGATAAGGCTTGTAGCGTGAACTAATGCAGCGCTTGCTGTTCCTTATCGTTAGCTTCTACTGCAGCGAGTACCTTCTTAACTGCTGTCTTAACTTCGCTCTTGAAAGCCTTATTTCTTTCAGCTCTTGCGTTGTTAGTAATAATTCTCTTCTTTGATGACTTAATATTTGCCACTTTTTAATTCCTCCCTTATTACTTATTGTAATAATTTTTTATTCGTTAAACATACTCTACAATTCTATTATAATGAATTGCTAACTGTCAACAGTTAATTGTTATTTATTATGTTTTTATTGTGAGTACACAGGTTTTTATCGGGTTTGATTAATTATTTTATTAAAATTTTTCATGTATAACAACTATATTATTGTATAATACCATTGCGAAATCAATTAAATAAAGTACAAATGCTTTATTTTCCCTATTATAAAATGTCAGATGTTAATCTGAAAGACATAGTAATGTACGGAGGACAAAAAGGTGGAAATCGATTTTTAAATGGCGAAAGTTATTTCAGGTTCTTTAAGGAAATAAGCAGTATTCCAAGAGGGTCAGGCAATACTGAGAAAATACAGAAATATCTTATTAAATTTGCAGAGCAGAGAAATCTTGACTATGCATGTGATGAGATTGGTAACGTAGTTATATATAAGGACAAAAGTGCAGATTCAAAATCGAATGATCCTGTAATCCTTCAGGGCCATATGGATATGGTTACAGTAAAGACAAAGGATTCAGATAAGGATTTGGAAAATGAGGGTCTTACTCTTTATGTGGACGAGGAGACTGGATTAAGGCAAAGGAAACAAGCTTAGGCGGCGATGACGGAATAGCAGTAAGCTATATGCTCAGTATTCTGGACAGCGATAAGCTTACACATCCTCCTATAGAAGCGCTTTTTACAGTTGATGAAGAGACAGGAATGCTTGGAGCAAAGGATCTTGATATGTCACTTCTCAGAGGTAAGAAGCTTATCAATATGGATTCAGAGGAAGACGGTATCGTATATGTAAGCTGTGCCGGCGGAGTTGATGTGAAGGTTGCTGCAGAAAGTGAAATGGAGCGAATTAAAGGTGAATTAGTTTCATTTACAATTGGTGGTTTAACAGGCGGTCATTCCGGAATGGAGATTGATAAGGGCAGAGCAAATGCTGCAGTTATTACTGTTAACATTTTAAATGACATGATTGATGCTGAGTTAAAAGCCACAGCTTGTAAGCATTCATTCTGGTGAAAAGGACAATGCAATTGCAACAGACGGAATAACAAACTTAATTATTCCAGAGAGTGTAAAGGATGCCATAGGGGCCGATGCTTTAAAGAATAAGCTTTCAGCAATTGCTGATAAATATATTGCAGAATATAAAGAAACAGATCCTGAAATGCATATAGATTTTAATTACGATGGTGTTCAGAGTAAGAGAGTATACACAGCACAGGCTACTGTAAGATATGTTCACTGTATCTGTGAGCTTCCAAATGGTGTAATAAGTGTATCTGAGGAACTGGATAATCTTCCTGAGACATCTCTTAATCTCGGAATTATGCGTGTAAATGAAACATCAGCATCTGCATCATACTTAGTAAGAAGTAATTCTGATGATGGTAAAAAAAGAATCTTGTTAATGATATGAAGAAGACTGCCAAAAACATCATTTAAAGACATATTTATCAAATGATTATCAGGCATGGGAATATAGGGAAGATTCTGAAATAAGAGATATTATTGTGGATTCATTTAAGGAAGTGGCAGGGGAAAAGCCACTTGTTAAGTCAATCCATGCAGGTCTTGAGTGTGGAATATTAATTTCCAAAGAGACACAGCCTTGATTGCGTATCTATAGGGACCGGAAATACAGGATGTTCATACCTATAATGAAAAAGATGAGTATTATATCTGCAAAAAGAAAAATTATATGGTAATTAAAAGAGCACTTTGAGAAGCTTGCTAAAAAATAACAGATAAAACAGATTATTAATTAAAAATTAAAAATATTTTTTAATTAATAATAGCACACTATTGATAATGACTTAATAGTGTGCTATTATTAAGAAGTGACATAACAGGAAAGGAGTTGAAACATGGCTGAATATACACCGAATGGTTTTACTTATTAAGCAACTTCACGACAGACTTGAAAAATATGCAAATAATGATCTGCGTTCAAGAGATCTTACCATGATGCAGGTGTCTGTATTACAGGTTTTAAAGTTGGCAGAAGGGCAGAAAATGACCATGAAGGAATTAGAGCACTATTTTCAGATTGCCCAGTCCACAGTTGTAGGAATTGTTTCCAGATTGGAAAAAAGGAGCTTGTGGAAGCATTTGGAGATTCTTCTGATAAACGAATTAAGGTGGTTCATATTACACCTTCAGGAGAAGCCTGCTGTAAAGAGGGCCAGTGCCCATATGGAGGCTGTAGAAGAACATCTTTTTATCCGGATTGTCACAGGAAGAAAAAAATACGCTAAATAATTTGCTTACAAAATTATTAAATAATATAAGCTGAAATAACTTGAATTAAACATAGTTAACATGACTAAAGTAAGACTGCTGAAGTTAAGTTAACTATAGTCATGTTAACTCATACCAGGTTGTTTTTCAGCACATGCCCGTGGTTTCACGGGGGTTTATTTTAAACTAATCAATAGCGTGCTATTAAAAAGGAGAAGATAAAGTGGAAAATTCAAAAGAGTTAGATACTTTTGCAAATGCACCGGTTAAAAAGCGGTGCTCAGTAATGCAAATACCCGCCATGGTAGCCATGCTCATGGTTCTTATCTACAATCTGGCGGATACATTTTTTTATAGGACTGACAAGAGATGATATGCAGGTAGCTGTCGTATCACTTGCTACCCTGTATTTTTACTTTTTATGTCTGTAGGAACTATTTTTTGGTATTGGTGGAACCTCTGCAATATCAAGAGCTTTAGGCGAAGGTAAAAAGAATATGCTAAAAAAGTTTCTTTATTCTGTACGATGGAGCTGTGTTGTTGTAGGTATTATCATGTCTGCATTGTTTCTTATTTTTTATGGATCCGATTATTGGAATAATTGGAGCAAGTGCTGAAACATGGGATTTAAGAAAACATATCTTACAATTGTATGTTATTCAGGTCCATTTGTTCTTATTGCAAACTGTTTCTCAAATATTCTTCGTGCAGAGGGACAGTCAGGTAAAATTTCATGATGGGACAGGTTCTCGGTAACCTTACTAACATAGTTCTTGATCCTATTATGATTTTAACACTTGGATGGAATATTTCAGGTGCAGCCATTGCTCGTGAGAGTGATGGCAGTGGGCTTTTTATGCCGTAACAGAATGCGATAAATAAATTATATATACAATATAAATACATTGGGGAAATTACGAAAATCATTAATTGACATGAAAACGAACGTTTGTTAAATTTTAAATATCTAAATTTTATTTTTCATTTTTTTTTAGTTATTCAACTTTTATTTTTTTTCATTTTTTTTCAAAGGAGTTTTAATATGAATTACAATGATTTTATCGAAACTATAAGAATCCGTGCGCTTAAAGCAGCGGGTGATGAAGGAGAGGTCATAATTAACCGCGTTGTTAAGAATAATGACACGGAATTAGACGGTCTTATAATAAAAGGAAAAAAAAGATTATTCTATATCACCTTCCATTTATCTTAATTATTACTATGACCAGTATTGTGGCGGTTGCAGTATTGATGACATTATGAACCAGATTCTTCACGAATATTATACCCACAGAGATGCAATTCATTTTTGATCCTTTATTATTTGAAAAATTTGAAAATATCAAAAAACAGAGTTGTATTTAAAATAATTAATTATGACAGTAATAAAAAGTTCTTAAGAGATATCCCATTTAAAAGATTTTTAGATTTAGCAATAGTATATTATGTTGTATTTGATGAGTTCATGGGCAAGAAGGCAACAATAACAATTAACAATACATATATTAAAAAAAGTGGGGTATCACAAATGAAGAACTGGAGAAGCAGGCATTAAGCAATACGTCTTCGCTTCTCAAATATTCCATAAAGCCACTGGCAACACTTCTCAGGGAGCATGGCGAAACAAATATCCCTGGAGATGACAATAAACAAATTTATGTACTGACCAATGAAGCCAATTTTAACGGAGCGGCATGTATTCTCTATAAAGATTTATTAAAAAAGGTCAGCATACAGATTGAATCCGATTTATATATTATTCCTTCCTCTGTTCATGAGGTACTTATTATCCCAAAAGTTGGCAATATAACTTCAGAAGAACTAAATAAAATGGTTCAGTGAGGTCAATGAATCAGACCTCGAAAGAGAAGATATTCTTTCAGATCATGTTTATGAATACAGCTATAAAAACAGTTGTATCACAATGTAACTTATTTGACATTATTCAAAATCTCTTGTATATATTAAAATCAAATTAACATATGCACATTTGTAAAGTTTTAATTATAAAGTTTTGAACTATATAGATTATTTATTTGGTAATGTAAGCTTGTTTTAGTTTGTTTTAATAAGCAGGTTCAGAATTTTGGAGGGATTAATGGATAAGACAGTTTCAGTTTCAGGAATCGGCGAATATAAGAATCCGATATCACAGCTTGTTCAGACAGCATGTAAGTACGACTCACATATAAGTCTTGAAAGCGGAACTAAGAGCATCAACGCTAAGTCACTTCTCGGTGTTATGGCATTTGGTCTTAAGGACGGCATGGAAGTAAATATTAAGGTTGAAGGAAACGATGAAGTAGAAGCTTTAAATGCTATCGTAGATTTCTTAACTTCTGTATAATTTATAATATATTTACACAGGGGTTTTAAAAATCCCTGTGTTTTTGATTTTTTTATCTTATTATTTTATAATTAGAACAATTTGTAATTTTTATTTAAATGTAGCAGAGAGGTAAGATATTTTGGATAAAACATACTCACCTGATATAGAGGACAGATTATACAAAAAAATGGCTTGATAATAAGTATTTTTCATGCTCAGGTTAATAAGGATAAAAAGCCTTTTACAATCGTAATGCCACCACCAAATATTACTGGTAGATTACACATGGGACACGCCCTTGATAACACTATGCAGGACATTTTAATCAGATTTAAGAGAATGCAGGGCTTTGAGGCTCTCTGGGTTCCGGGAACTGACCATGCAAGTATCTCAACAGAGGTTAAGGTTACTGATGCTTTAAGAGCAGAGGGTATCGATAAGAAGGAAATCGGAAGAGAAGCATTCTTAAAGAGAACATGGGAATGGAAAGAAGAGTTCGGCGGTACAATTACTCTCACCAGCTTAAGGAGTTAGGTATCTCATGTGACTGGGACAGAGAAAGATTTACGTTAGATGAAGGCTGTTCAAATGCAGTAAGAAAAGCATTCGTTAATATGTACAACAAGGGAAATCATTTACAGAGGTGCTAAGATTATCAACTGGTGTCCTGTATGTAAGACTTCAATCTCTGATGCGGAAGTTGAGCATGTAGATCGTGACAGTAAATTCTACCATATTAATTATCCAATTGACAGGAACAGACAGATTAGTTGAAATTGCAACAACAAGACCTGAAACAATGCTTGGTGATACAGCAATCGCAGTTAATCCTGAAGATGACAGATATAAGGATTTAGTAGGTAGATTCGTTAAGTTACCATTAACAGACAGACTTATTCCAATTATTGCAGATGAGTACGTTGATATGGAATTCGGTACGGGTGTCGTTAAGATTACACCTGCACATGACCCTAACGACTTTGCAGTAGGTGAAAGACATAACCTTCCTCAGAGATTAATATCATGAACGATGATGCCACAATGAATGACCAGTGTGGTAAATATGCCGGAATGGACAGATATGAGGCAAGAAAAGAAATCATCAGTGACCTTGATGCACTTGGCCTTATGGTTAAGATTGAAACTCACAACCACAGCGTTGGTACACATGACAGATGTGGAGCAACAATTGAACCTATGGTTAAAATCAGTGGTTTGTAAAGATGGATGACCTTATCAAGCCTGCTGCAAATGCTGTAAAGGACGGAGACATCAGACTTATCCCATCTAACATGGATAAGACATTCTATCACTGGACAGACAATATCAGAGATTGGTGTATTTCAAGACAGTTATGGTGGGGACATCAGATTCCTGCGTTTTACTGTGAAGAATGTGGAGAAATGACTCAGTATCAGAAGAAAAGGTATGCACATGTCCTAAGTGTGGTGGAAAGGTAACTCAGGATGAGGACACTTTGATACATGGTTCTCATCAGCACTCTGGCCTTTTTCTCAACTCTGGGATGGCCTGAAAAGACAGAAGAATTAGATTATTTCTATCCTACAGATGTACTTGTAACAGGATATGACATTATTTTCTTCTGGGTTATCAGAATGATCTTCTCAGGTTATGAGCACATGGGCGAGAAGCCATTTAAGGATGTATTATTCCATGGTCTTGTAAGAGATGACCAGGGAAGAAAGATGAGTAAGTCATTAGGAAATGGTATTGATCCATTAGATATTGTTGATAAGTACGGTGCAGATGCGCTCAGAGGTTCTCTCATTTCTAACACAACACCTGAAATGACATGAGATTCTATGACAGCAAGGTAGAGGCTGCAAGAAACTTCGCCAATAAGATCTGGAACGCTTCAAGATTCATTATGATGAATGATGAAGAAGGTGCGGTAAATGCAAATGCTGCAAAGCCTGCTAACCTTACAGATGCGGATAAGTGGATTCTTTCAAGAGTTAACAAGCTCATCAAGGATACAACTAACAACCTTTGAGAAGTTTAACCTTGGTATTGCATATGACAGTATTGTTTCATTTGCATGGGATGAGTTTTGTGACTGGTATGTAGAAATGGTTAAGACACGTCTCTACGATCAGCAAAAATGAAACAAGAGCAGCGGCTATCTGGACACTTAAAAATGTAATGATCGACATTTTAAAGTTACTCCATCCATTTATGCCATTCATTACAGAAGAAATATTCTGCAATATTCAGAGTGATGAGGATACAATCGTTATTTCAGCATGGCCTGAATATAACGAAGATGATGTATATGCAAAGGAAGAGCATGACATTGAAATCATCAAGGAAGCTGTAAAGGCTATCAGAAATATTCGTGCTGAAAAGGACGTTAAGCCTTCAAAGCAGGTTCCTGTATATGTTGTTACAGACAATGATGATGTTGTAAAATGCATTTAACAACGGTAAGGACTTCTTGCTTCAGCTATCAAAGGCAAGAGCAATACGTAAACTGAAATCCAGCGGCCACTGA
>VOFJ01001390.1_pt1 | contig 29468 bp, 44 predicted proteins | sample 5384081 | NCBI WGS metagenome assembly VOFJ01 (sample SAMN12384729, study PRJNA508395) | human gut metagenome | isolation source: healthy gut I | host: Homo sapiens | reverse complement strand
ATGGCTTCAGGTTCGTCCACAATAACTGAGCAACAGTTGGGAGTTCTATTTGATGGGATGCCATACCGATACTTATATGAAATGTTTTCGAAATTCCCTGCCATAATACCGCAAAAGGTTGCACCACCAAATCCCGCATACAATGCCAGTGTAATGCCATATGCAGCAACGACTGAACCAACCACTATAATAATTAATTTTATCGTCCTCTCTAATTTACTCATGTTACAGCTTCTTTCCATTCCAATCACATATCATACTTCATCATCTTTCTAAATCTACAGTTCCAAAATTTTACACTGTTACAGCCCTGCACTCCAAAACTCCTCAATTGGCATACCTTTCACCTGACAGATAATGCTTGCATTCATCGCACCATGTCCCACAATCAGGATATCCTTACCTTCCTGTAGCTGCGGGTCTATCACTTCCTTCAAAAATGCTCCGGTTCTTGCAAAGAGTTCCTCCCAGGTTTTCTGCTCCACCTATCGATTCGTGATATTCTCCCGGCTTTTGAAACAAAATATTAATCGGGCAATCCGGAATAGCAAAGCTGTTTTCGATTCCCCTCATAATCGCCAAAACTCATTTCCATCAGCCGTTCGTCTTTTTATTATTGGAATTTTCCGGTTTTTTAACACAATTTGTGCTGTCTCAACAGCCCTTATCAATGGAGAACAATAACACACATCTATGTGCAAATCCTTATACTCTTCGCATGCTTTTTTCCGCCATCAGGCGTCCTTCTTCATTTAATGGGATATCCGTTCTTCTCTGTATTTTATGTAATGCATTCCATTCCGTTTTTCCATGCCGCATACTATATAACATCTTAAATTTCTCCTGAAATCATAGTTTTTAATTTGTCTTTCTGTTTAATAAGCCCCACAAACTCAGGAAACCTATTGCAGCCCCAAGCACCACTCCGGCTACTTTCATTAATTCATTGTTCCTAAATTTTTTATCCGAAGAATGCCCTCTTTATTATAAGAATATTTTATATAATCTGTGGTATATGCAGTTATGGTATCTCCCACTTTATATTGTGAATATACATTTCCCGGCACCTGCATCCGCTTATTATATTCATTTGCTTTCCCATTGTGATAATAGAAAAAATAATTTTGAGAAATGGCATTATCCGCCGTAGCATCTTCACTCTTTTTATCCGTTATCACAAATATCTTCTCTATAATAATCTTCTCCTAATACCATCTCTTCCATTTGCCTGTGAAGTGCATTCGACGTCAAAAAATACGTTTAACCAGACCGCCAGAAAAGCTATGCTTAAAGTAGCAAAACAACTCCAGAACAGAACTTTCTCTGCTTTCCGGTTAATCGTTCTTTTTGTTTCTGATGCTTCGCCAATTTGTTGCCCATGCTGTAATTTCACATTCTTTCTAATCGTCTTACTTATCATACTTTTCCAGGAAACTTGTTGCCTCATCTTTTATCTTTATATGCAGTTCCTCCTGCAGCAATAGAATAATTTCTTTTCTCTGACTTTCCGAATTCAAAAGTCCAAGCTTTATAACTTCCTTTCGTTTTTCCTACTATTTCGCCCCTTCCAAGCTCTCTTTTTTTTTTCTTCTTTTTTTCGGCTTCCTCCTCTTCGCCTCCTGTTTCCGAATTTTTCTTCTCTCTCAAAGCTCTTCATATGCAAGACCTACCTCCATCCTGTTTGGACTGCAGTTACCATCCGTAAACTTTCAGTTTCGGTGGAAGCTACTCCCCGCAGATGAATGTTCCATGTAATGCAGTAGCTGTTTTAATTCCTCCGGCGGGATTTCCTTCACCTCCTCTTGTATACAGGAATATCGTCTGTGCACCATCCTCATACTTTAATTCCGGCACTTCTAATAATAGTTCTACGAAGGCCATTCATGTTCAGTCCAGTGTCATAAGTTGTAAATTGAAATCACGAACATTCCAAAGAAATTTCCATATAGGTTTCGCCCGATGGCAAATTTCCTGCGTCAATTTTTGGCTGATAGAAACGTGGGACTCTTTCTTTTGGCAATGCTGCTATCTCGTTCCTTCCGTCAATTCTGGTCCGGTTCTATATCAAAGATTTCACCATTCTCTTCATCCAGATATACATCCAGCCGGATTCCGTGGGTTTCTGTATTGCCCTCTCCTGCAAAGAAACGCCGCGGCACTACCGTAAGCTTCTCTCCTTATCTTGTCGGTGCAGAATGCATAAAAATACCTCCCATGATGTTCCCATAAATTTTGTGTGACTGGTTAAGTTATTACCAGAAAGTCATTCAGTTCTTCTGAAGTTCTATTTTTCCTCCTTTTCCTATAATGCAGTGAAAAAGCAGGGGATTGCATATATTCCCATATTTTCCTAAACTTCCGTCACTAATGCACTATGCGTTTATTAATTGGTAATTAGAATTTAAAGCTAATAGAATTTATTACTAGAAATTTAGGACGGGCTTTCGCCATTCAGAAACCAACATATGTTTTTGAAGTTGATTGTAACAAATAAGTTCTCTTTGAATACAAGCAAATTTCTTTTCCCAGTAGCTTAAACCCTCACAGAATCTGTCACCGGTGCTTCTACGGATGCCTAACGCTCTAAAGAAAGAGTGGGCTGCTGCCCCTTTCTGTTTTAATGCCATGCTGGCTTCAATTTGAAACCTGTCATCAAAAATAGCGATATCATCCAATATTAGTTCCTAGAACGTACGGTCGATGAGAACCTGGCGAAGCCAAAATATTTTTGTAAGATTGCTTTCTAGCCCATTCTTTCATCTGCAGTATATATTTAATCTTCCTTCTTGCAAAGCCTCCTACAAGAATCTAAAGCCTCGCCAGAATTTAAAGTAAGTATCTGCGTACCGAAAAAATTGTGTATTCACAGAGTTAAAGGTCACAACAGTTCCGATCATTCGGTGAATAGGAACTAAAGATTAATCCGTGACATCCCTGATTTCATTGTTGGCACCATTGGCCTATGCAATTGCAAGTTTCTGCCTATGGTGAGCAATCACTAAATGGGAAAGCTCAGAAGATAAACATGTTTCTTTGGCCGGAATTCTCTGCTTATCCTCAATTCGTTTGCACCATCCATGGTCTGAAGATAGTGCCAGCCCATCTGTAATATGAACTTCCCCATTACCGGTTCCGTAAAGCCTCTTACTTCAGGTGAAAATCTTTTCCTCGTTTGACATCTGCTGCTGCAAAATAATCTCTGGCATTGGATACCTTGTAGTCTTCGATAAATACAACCTTTTAATTTTCCAAGTTGATAGACTTCGGTCAGCCGCATGACATTCCGTAACAGAGTTGATTAATTTGATGGTAAGTTTCTGCATTGCGGTAGCCTGCTGCCGCTTTTTTGTCTGAAAATGAAAGTTCTTGGAATAAATCTATCCGGATGCTCTTTTAATTCATTGTAAAGATACATTACATGAAGAATATTTTGGGCAGCCATGTTTTGTACCATGCATACCTGGGGCATCAAAGATAGAACGAGATTTATCGCTAATTCCGTTGTGTTTCTTCGGGATATAAGATGCAAGACGCAGCTTGTTCCGATATTTGATATTTAAGAATTCCTTGCTGAACCTTTTCATCATCTGCATTTTGTGCGTGCCACGCAAAAAGCGCCGCGCCGCAATAGACCCCGGAGGGCCAGCTGATCGTTGACGCTTTCGCTATGTCGAGGACAAGACCCTTGATGAGTGAGCTTTGCCAAGGCCGGGCGCAAAGCGTTGTGGCACTGTCCGGCCCGACCCACGCGCCGAGGATGCCCGCGACATGCCCACCGCCATCGTGGCCGCCAAAAGGACGAGGACGCCAAAACCGTGCAGAAGGTCGCCTTACCACCGACCCTTCCGCGTCTACACCAACACCGACCGCCGCGGCACCGAGCTGGGCGGCGCGGTCAAAAATGTCATTGCGCTGGCCGTCGGCATCGCACTGGGCCTGGGCTACGGCGATAACGCCAAGGCCGCCCTTATCACCCGCGGCAACGCCGAGCTGACCCGGCTGGGTCTGGCCATGGGCTGCAAGCCTGAAACCTTCGCGGGCCTGTCCGGCATGGGCGATTTGATCGTGACCTGCACCAGCATGCACAGCCGCAACCTGCACGCCGGTATGCTGATTTGGCCGCGGCAAAGCCGAGGGAAACGGACAGGGCGAGGTCAAGGTCAACCTTTCTCTTCGCTTCGTTCGGGCAGACGTCAAGGTCGCAGTCCGGGTCCGGCTCTTTGTAGTTAATGGTCGGCGGAACGATGCCCTCTTTCACCGCCAGCGTGGAAGCAATGGCCTCCACCGCGCCGGCCGCGCCTAACCCGTGGCCCGTCATGGACTTTGTAGAGCTGATGACAACGTCATATGCGTGCTCGCCGCCGAACGCCTTTTTAATGGCCAGAGTCTCACTGCGCTCGTTGAGCGGCGTGCTGGTGCCGTGCGCGTTGATGTAAATTTTCTCGTTTGCAAAGGTCCGCGCCCGCTTCTTCGTATGCCATGCGGATGGCTCTTGCGCCGCCGTTGCCCTCGGATCCGGGGCAGTCATGTGGTGCGCGTCGTCCGTAGCGCCGTAACCCACGATCTCCGCGTACATTCTCGCGCCGCGCGCCTTTTGCGTGCTCATATTCTTCGAGAATGAGCGCCGCGCCGCCCTCGCCCATGACAAAGCCGCTTCTGCGCTTATCAAACGGGCAGCAAGCGTCTTCCGGGTCGGGGCAGGTGGTCAGCGCCGTCATATTGCCGAAGCCCGCCACGCCCACAGGGACGATAGCTGCTTCCGCGCCGCCGGCGATGATGGCATCGAGATAGCCATGCTTAATGGCGCGGTACGCTTCACCGATCTCGTTGTTGCTCGTCGCGCACGCCGTGGTGATCGGCAGGCAGGAGCCCTGCGCGTTGAACTTAATGGCGATGTTGCCGCCCGCGATATTCGCAATGAGCATCGGGATAAAGTACGCGGAAACGCGGCGCGGACCCTTTTTCGTTCAGCGCCGTCATCTGATTGGAGAACGTCTGGATGCCGCCGATACCGGAACCGAAATACACGCCGAAGCGCTCCGGGTCGATCTTGCCCATGATTTCGCTGTCGTTCACCGCCTGCGTTGCCGCCGCGATGGCAAACTGAGAGAACGGGTCGTTCTTGCGCACTTCGCCCTTATCCATGTACAGCAGCGGGTCAAAATCCTTGACCTCCGCTGCCACATGCGCTTTAAAGTCCGTGGAGTCAAACTTCGTGATTTTCGTGATGCCGCACTTGCCGGCTTTCAGGTTTTCCCCAGAACGTATCCACATCGTTGCCGATCAGGGGTAACTGCGCCGAGACCCGTGATAACTACTCTTCTTTCCATATTTTTCAGGCTTCCGAAACCGAAGCACTCCCTTTCTCTTGAAAGTTTTGAACCGATTTATCTTTTTACGTTGAAAACTTAATCAATAAGAACTTTTTCAAGCCCGTAAAATCTCAAAGTTCACAGGTTTTAAATAGGCCAAACCGCCGTCTACCTTCAGCACTTCGCCCGTAATGTACGCCGCGCTGTCGGAAGCCAAAAACGCCACTGCCGCCGCAATATCCTCCGGCTTGCCCATTCTGCCCAGCGGGATGCTGTTTAAAAAGCGGATTGTTGTCGCCGAGATTTTCTGTCATGTCCGTCTGGATAAAGCCCGGCGCCACTGCGTTGCAGGTGATGCCGCGGGAAGCGAGTTCGCGCGCGACGGACTTCGTCAGGCCGATGACGCCCGCCTTGGAGGCGGAATAGTTGGCCTGCCCTGCGTTGCCCATAATGCCGGAAACAGAGGAAATGTTGATGATTCTGCCGCTTTTCTTGCGGATGAAGCCGGAATAGCACGCGCGAATCATGTTGAACGCGCCCTTCAAATTCGTGTCGAGCACCGCATCAAAATCCTCGTCCTTCATGCGCAGCATCAGGCCGTCGCGTGTGATGCCCGCGTTGTTGACGAGAATATCGGTCTTGCCGAGGTCGTTCGTCACCGCTTTCACGGTTTCGTTCACCGCGGCGGAATCCGCCACGTTGCACCGGTATGCTTTTTTTACGCCAAGCGCCGTGATTTCGTTCACAACAGCTTCGGCCTTATCGGCGCTGCCTGCGTAGATGACCGCCACATTCGCGCCGTCTTCGGCAAGGCGCAGCGAATGGCGCGGCCGATGCCTCTGGATGCGCCCGTAACGAGCGCCGTTTTGCCGTTTAAGCTCATGCGTCTTTCTCCTTCTGCACGGATCGCCTGCACCGCTGCCGAAAGCGTCTCCGCGTCTTCCACGTTATATACCTTCACCGCGCGGCTCGTCTTTTGATGAGGCCGCACAGCGTTTTGCCTGCGCCCACTTCAACAAACGTATCCACGCCCGCCTCAATCATTTTTTCAACGGTCTGCTGCCAGCGCACCGGGTGTGCAACCTGCTGTGTCAGCAGTTCTTTTTTGCCGTTCCTCTCGTGTACGGCTCCGCCGTGTAGTTCGCGTAGACCGGCACGGTCGGCTCCTTCACGTCCATCGTCTCCAAAACGTCGTGCAGACGCGCAGAAGCGCTCTCCATAAACGGAGAATGGAAGCCGCCGCTCACATTCAACGGTACGGCTCTGCCGCCGTTTGCGGCAACGTCGGAAAGGAAATCCGGCAAAGTCGTTTTCAGACCCGCCACGACGAGCTGACCCGGGCAGTTGTAGTTTACTGGGAACACGCTCTGATGCATGCGGCACAGCTCCTCCACCTTTTTCGTTCCGGCAGCTTCAAAACCGCCGCCATGGCGCTGTCTGCCTGCTCGGCTGCCGCCTGCATCGCTTCGCCGCGCTTTGTGACGAGCGCGAGAAGCCCTCTTCCGTTGTAAAGATGCCCGCAAACGTCACCGCCGCCACTTCGCCGAGCGAAAACCCGCCGTCATGTCGGGCGTGATGCCCGCTTCGCGCAGTGCTTCCACCGCCGCAAGGTCAACGCAGAACAGGCACGGCTGCGTGTTTTCGTGATGCTGATCTCCTCCAAGGTGCCGGAGAAGCACTGGTTCTTCGTGCCGGGGCGGATGCTCCTCCGCCGTGTCAAACACGTTCTTCGCCGCCGCGCTGTGTTCGTAAAGGGACTGGCCCATGCCGCTGTACTGCGCGCCCTGACCCGAGAAAACGAAGGCTATTTTACCCATTTGGTCGCCCCCTTCAGCGTCTTCCGCCTGCGTGAAGATCTCTTCCGATGATCTCCTTTGCGGTCTGCTCTTTGTTCACCATGCCGGCGATCTGGCCCGGAAGCAGCCGGTCTTTTCGTCGCCCTCCACGGCCGCACGGTACAGAGAGCCTCTGCCGTACGCTTCAAGCTCCTCGTCGGAAATATTGCTGTACTCAAGCTTAAAATATTCCTTTGTGTACGGGTTCTTGATGCTGCGCACCGGGTGACCAGAGACGCTTGCCGGTAACATCGTCGCAATATCATTGGCCTTTAAGACCTTGTTTTTGTAGTTCTGGTGCACGCCGCACTCCTTCGCCAACCAGGAAGCGCGTGCCGAGCTGCACGCCCACAGCGCCCAGCCAGCATGAATGCTGCCGCCACGCCGCGGCCCGTCGCCGATGCCGCCCGCCGCGATGACCGGAATCGTCACTGCGCTCGTCACCTGCGGCACAAAGCGCCCATGGTGGTCGTTTCGCCGATATGGCCGCCGCTTTCGCCGCCCTCCGCAATGACCGCACAGGCGCCCACGCGCTGCATCAGGCGTGCCATGCTGACGGATGCCGACCGGGATAACCTTAATGCCGGCCGCAAGCCAGTCTTTCATATATTTGGAGGGGTTACCCGCGCCGGTCGTTACGACCGCCACTTTTTCCTCCGCGACCACTTTTGCCACCTCGTCCGCGAACGGGCTCATCAGCATGATGTTCACACCAAAGGGCTTATCGGTCAGTTCTCTTGCAATTTTAATCTGCTCGCGCAGGTACTCTGCGTTTGCGTTCATAGCGGAAATAATGCCAAGGCCGCCCGCTTCGAAAGGAAACGGCGCCTGCTAATTTGCCGTCCGAGATCCAAGCCATGCCGCCCTGAAAGATCGGGTAGCGAATGCCAAGCATGTCACAAATCGGTGTTGAGATCATAATGTTTTTCCCCTTTCCGGCTTTTGCCTGTTGAAAACGTTTCGATTTTTTCTTTATTTTTGACTGTATGTCGTGTTTTTACCAGCGGATGATCATGGCGCCTGCAGAAAGACCGCCGCCGAATGCCGCCAGAATAATGAGGTCGCCCTCGTGAATCTTGCCCGCGCGGTTCATCTCATCTAAGAGGATCGGCACACTCGCGGAAGACGTGTTGCCGTAGCGGTCGATGTTGATGCAGAACTTCTCCGGCGCAATGTCGGGGGATTCTGCGTCGCGCTTCGTTGATAATGCGGTAATTTGCCTGATGCGGAATGACAAGCGCCACGTCTTCGCCCGCAACGCCCGCCGAAGCCATCAGATCTTTGATGTTGTCGGACATCGCCATAACGGCGAATTTGTACGTCTCGCGGCCGTTCATGTGTACGGACGTAATCTCGCTGATCTCGTTTTTGTACCACGGGGAACGGTCATAGCGCGTCGGAATTGTGATTACGTCGTCGCCGCCCTTTGTCATCAGGTGAGGCCACAAGGCCGTCGCCCTTGCCGAGCACCGCCGCGCCCGCGCCGTCGCCAAATGCAGCACGTACCGCGGTCTGTCCAGTCGATGATACCGCTCATGCGCTCTGCGCTGACGACAAGCACGCGGTTATACGCGCCGCGGGAAAGGAAGCCCGCCGCCGTTTCCAACGCAAAGAAGGAAGCCGCTGCAGGCCGCCGCAAGGTCAAACGCAGGGCAGTGCGCACCGATGCGGTTCTGCACCATGCATCCCGTGCCCGGAGAAAGCGTGTCGCCCGTGATGGTCGTCGCAATGATGAGGTCGAGCTCATCGGCAGAGATGCCCGCATTTTCCAGCGCGCGCTCGGCCGCCTTCACCGCCATGTCCACATTCGTTTCCGTCTCGCTGATGTGGCGGGGGAGCGCACGCCGATGCGCTGTGTAATCCATTCATCGTTGGTGTCTACAAGCGCAGAGAGGTCGTCGTTCGTCACAACGTGCTCCGGCGCGTAGCTGCCTGTACCTAAAATTTTAAAGCTCATAGTTTTCTTTCCTTTCCGGCCGAAAAAATTTCGGCAGCGCCGTAAAAAAAGGCAATATAATAACCTTGTTAAAGTGAATATTTGTTAAAGTCTTTAGTCAAGTTTTCTTCAGAAAACTTGCGGGTTCTTAGGGCAGCGCCCTTAAGTCGCCATTCGCAAATGGCGAAATCTTTTGCCTCCCAAAAAATCAGGACGGGAACCTCAACAGTCCAGTGGACTGTTGAGGTGTGGGAGACCAATTAAAGGGGTCTCCCAATGATTTGCGTGGCAAATCATTGAAACAAACTTAAAGAAATCACAATTTCGTCTGAAAATAAGAATTGATGCGCGTCATGGTGCGCAGAAGCTCCTCGCGCTCCTCTTCCGAAAGATCCTCGCAGATCTCCGCAATGATGCGCCGGTGGCAGCGGCGGTGAAACGCCTCCACTTTTTTGCCCTCGGGCGTCAGCATTACCTGCACCGCGCGGCCGTCGCCGGGCAGGCGCTGCCGCAGTAGCCCTTCTGCACCAGCTTGTTCACCGCCACCGTAACGGAGGGCTTTGTCACCTTGAGCTGCTGAGCGATCTCGCTGACCGTCATGCCGGTTTTGCCTTTGGCAATGAGCTCGATCATGTGCATCTCGTTGATGGAGATGTTCAGCCGTTGTTTTTTCAGTTCGTTCTGCTCCAAGATCTGCACATTGCGATGAATCTCCACCAGAAGCTCGTTTTGCTTTCGCAGAAAAAAGCCGGACATCCTGCACACTCCTTTCGCCCATTTGTGCCGTTTTTCGATAAATTTAGTTAAACAAACTAACGAACAACCGCTGATATTGTACTCGTTTCGCGGCAAAATGTCAAGTAAAAAACGCTTTTCGCGCATCCTCTTTTTCCTTTCAAGTGCCCTCCTTTCCCCCGTAAAGTTATCTCGAAGCTGATACCGACTTGGGCTCCCTTGTAAGAATTCTGAAATAAATCTGTTCTTTTTTTTCGTAGCAATTTGCACTTTAATTCTTTTTTAAGGAATTAAAAAAATTGGAAGTTATCATGTAAAATAGTCCCGTATATTAAAGGGATTCGTATGCCCTTTTTATGAAATCGAAATTTATTGCTGAAAGGAAGTTTTCCGTTGAAGCTGTTTTCTAAAAATAGGAAGCGCATCACTGCAGCCGTGCTTTTCCGCCCTGCTGCTCTGTGCCGCACCGCTCAGCTACGCCGACGATACCGTAGCCGATATGGAAGCCAAGCAGACCGAGCTCGCCAACAAAAAAGGCCGACCTCGAAAACAAAATCTCCTCTCTGGAGTCTCAGGAGGCTGATAAGACCGAATATCTTACCCTGCTCTCGAAAAGATTGATACCATCAAGGGAGCAGATCGATACCGCAAACAGCGACATCACCGTGCTGAACACCAGCATTAAAAAGCTCGAAAAAGAGCTCAGCGATTCCGCAGATCAGATCTCCGATACCATGGAGCTTCTGAAAAAGCGTCTCGCCGTGCTGTACTCCGCCGGCTGCACCGTCGGCACACTGGAGATTCTCTTCAATTCCGAAAGCCTGCATGATTTCTCCATGCGCGCAGAGGCCGTCTCCACCATCACCCGCCACGATAAGCAGCTCATCGATACGGTTGCAGCGTACATGAACGAGACAAAGGCACAGCGCGAAGAGCTTGAAAAGGAAAAAGACCGCGCTCGCCGATGCCAAAAAGCTGTATGAATCAAGCGAAGAGGAATTAAAGCAGCTCGAAAGCGACAACACCGCCCTGCTCGAGCAGATCCGCTCCGATAAGAGCAGCGCCGAGACCGAGCTTTCCCGTACCGAGGAAGAAGAATATGTGCTCGCAAACATGATGGCGGCAAAGATCGCCGAAATGCAGCAGCAGATGGCACAGGCAAAAAGCCACGCCCACCCCGACCCCGGTACCGACCGTAGAGCCCACACCTACGCCGACCCCGGTGCCTGAAGAAGAAGTGGACGATAACGGCAACGTTATGCCGACCCCGACACCGACCCCGGTGCCGACCGTAAAGCCGACCCCCCCCCCCACCCCGGTGCCGCAGCCGTCTTATGACGATGACTATTCCGGTGAAAAGCTTTGCATGGCCTGTTCCGGGCTGGACCGGCGTCAGCTGTGCATTCGGCAACGGCCACTACGGCATGGATATCCCCGCAAGCCGCGGCACGCAGATCGTGGCATCCCGCTCCGGCACGGTCATGACCGCAAACGGCTCCGATGATTGGGGCTATTCCTGGGGCTACTACGTCTCCATTTACCACGACAGCACCTATTCCACCCTGTACGCACACATGAGCTCTGTCGCCGTCAGCGAGGGGCCAGTGGGTCAACAAAGGGCGATGTCATCGGCTATGTCGGCGGCGATACCGGCTATTCCTTCGGTGACCACTGCCACTTTGAGGTCTACCAAAACGGCACCCGTGTAGACCGTCCCAGTTCGTATAATTTTCATCAATAAATCAAGCGCCGAGCTTTCATGGAAGCCCGGCGCTTTTGTTTTCTCTATAATTTCTGCCATCACGCAGGGGGCAAAGAGCTCGGCGGAGACCTGTATATCTACACCGGCGTCGAGCCGCTCGTGCGTGTTCATCCACTATTCCGATTCCAACATTCGCGAAAAACACTGCTCGAAGTTCTGCAGTCGCCGCTCTTCATGGCGTACCACGATGGCCAGCCGTTCAACGAGAACCACCTGCACCCGTGCCCCATGCTGGAAAACCCGGAGCTGCTGCGCGAGATGATTGCGAAGACCGGCGGTTTTCCTTTTTTATAAACATTCTAAGACATTTTATTGTCCAAAGGGCAGTTTCACAAATCCCCAAAGGGATTTATCTTGTTGAAAAAAAAAGGACTTTGCAAAACGCAAAATCCTTTTTTTTTCTGGGATTACGACGGAAAAGATATCATCGTAAAATGAGAACGGAGGGTTCTGATCAGACCGACCTCATAGTACAGAACGGGTGTCGAAAAATTTTTCGCTTTACGCTTGACAACATTGGTTATATCCATATACTGATTATAGGATATAACCAATGTTACCAAGGAAGCACGATGCCAAACTTTGATGTCGAATTTTTTGAAAAAGTCAGACGGTACATTTCCGGCCGAGGAATTCATACTTTCCCAAGATGTGAAAATGCAGGCGAAACTTTTTCGCTTACTGGAACTCTTGGAGGTAAATGGAAATAATCTTCGAGAGCCATACTCAAAATCCCTCGATGACGGTATTTTTTGAGATCCGCGCAAAACAGGGGAATAATATTACGAGAGTTCTGTATTTTTTCGTTATCGGCCGCAAGATTATACTCACGAATGGCTTTTACCAAAAGACTCAAAAAAACACCACCCGGAGAAATTGAACTGTCAAAAGTATCGTTCCGAATATGAACAGCGAAAGGAGAATTTATAATGGGCAAAAACTTTAGAGAAACCCTCAATAAGCAAATGGCAAACCGGAATTCAAAAGGCTGAATATGATGCGCTTTTTGAACCGGGTTTCAGATCATCAGGCAATCGTCGACGCCAGAAATCGTTCGGGTCTGACCCAAAGCAGCTTTCGGAAAAGACCGGTATCGCACAGGCAGATATCAGCAAATTGGAAAACGGCAACGCTAACCCATCGCTCCGAACACTCCAACGCCTCGCTGCCGGTATGGGTATGAGAGTCAAAAATTGAATTTCAATCCACAAACGCGCTGTAACATGAAAGATGGCACTCGGAACTCTTGGTTCCTGGTGCCATTTTTCGGTCTGAAACAGGCTCAATCGCATTGTCCGCTGCTATACGACTTTTTTCACTTATTCTATTCGTCATTAAAGAACCGGCTCGGTCAATCTGATTATGATGGTATGATTGTTGGATCAAGCATTTTCTCTCACCAGTGGTGAGAGTTTTACGTTGTCGCTCTGATTTTTGTTTTTGATGTCTCGTTTTTGAGTCTCAATTCCGACCTCTGTTTATTTCTATGACTAAATTCAATGTCTAATCTATGACTTCCTATGACTAATTTTAGTCGATTTTTAACTATATCACAAGTATCTATTCCCGTCATAAGAGATTAAATTGAAAGAAATTTTTTTTCTGAAGGTGCTGAAATAACAGTTAACCTGTTCGGAACTTTCAGACCTACGCATCTTGTCAACGCTTTTTCGGTAGGTGTTTTACCAATTGGAACGAAAAACAGACCACTGTGACAAAATAGAACAAATCGCTTTTTTGAGGTGATAATATATGGGTAGAAACTCCCGATATAAGTGGATAGCTTGTGGGCATATGTGATATTTTGCAATATTGGGAGAATAAAGAAAGAATGTGTTACCGATGTACCAAGAAGAGCCGCCCGAGTTGTCGGGTTCCGGGTATATATGTTGAGATGTAGCCGGAACATAATTCCTATATGCAATTCATGAAAATTGAGGAATACAGATGCACTCCTCATGAATTCATGGATTGCAAAAATACACGGCGAGTTGAAATACTCCGAATTTAAGATGGAAAAGGTGACGCTAATCATGAAAAAAAAGTATTTTCGCTGCTGTTAGCATTATCAATGTTGATAACAGGAAGTTTTTGGCGTAATGGCTCAGGCTCAAACGATTGAGCCGACAAATTTTGATGAAATCAATTTTCAGATCACGTCAAAAAGAAAATCCTGATGCCTACATTGAGTCGAGATTTGTTCCCGGAAATAGTGCGTACGCTCGTTCTTCAGAAGAAGATGGAAAGACATTGGTGGGCTATGTCGATGCCACAGTATATGTTGAAGAAACATATACAAAGGGTGAAGACGGCAATATTTTCACCACAGATAGTAGGCTTCTGTCAGAAGAGGAAGTTATGTCCATTGGAAAAAGTGAATTTGATGTTCCCGTACAGTCAGTGCAACCGAGGATCAGTACGATTGGTGATAAAACTACTTCTCGCGGTAAATTGACAATACGGTTTACAGTAATGGCCTATAGTCAAGCTCGTCGCTACCAATTGAATCTTACTTCGAATTGGTCTGGCCTAAGTTGGTTGTCTACCGGTGATACGAATTCTCCTGGTTGGGGGGGATGATATCATGGGGTTTTGCCTGGGGCGGTGGATACGATTTTGATGGCTATGGATATGACCTTCTTGACGCATTTGGCAATCATGGTAGAGCGGCATATATACAGTCGAAAGCTAATTGCGGCGTCGCTTGGAATTTCAATGAACATACCACAGAAGCGGAATATGATGACTATATTACAAGAGCACAATGCTGGACGAATATAAATAAAAATGTTGCGACAGGTGGTGGAAATACGACATCTGTAACAGGAGAGTATCTTCATACTTGGGCAGCTGTGAGTCCTTCTGTTTCATGGTCTGTGAGTGGAAGTGGCGGTAGTGGCAGTTTTGGGCTGTCTTCTCCATCAAGTCAGAGTTGGTCCATCCAAGCGGTAGTTACAGGCATACCATACTAAGAGTTGTTGAAAATGGGGCTATGGATAATTTGTTCTATAGCCCCATTTTCATGTGTTGATTAGGAGTTGATTATATGATAAACAAAAGAAGAGCCATACCTTTGATAGTTGTTATATTCCTAGTTTGCATAGTGTTAGCCTTGGGATTGTATCACGTATTCACAAGTTTTGACATAAAAAAGAAGTGAAGATATAGTTGAGCGATCAATGTTACAACGACAGGATCTTCTAAAAATATTCCTCTTGCTACAAGTAATAACGGGGATTTTTCAGGGATATTTTTTTCAAGAAGCAGAATATAATAAATTGATTATCCTTAAAAAGAACTGGATGACCGGTAGGTATAGTTGCTGGGGAACAGCGAGTACATTGTCTACAGTTGGAACCTATCAAAGTGTTGATTCACATAAACCGCATAGTTGTTGTATATGGTAATAACTCGGATATATGTGCTACGTCGTATATGATAAGTAATGGAGATGATACTTTTATGAAAAACGGGCTTCAAGATTATATTTTGGATATATATATTATTCAAAGCGATGATTCTCGGGCTTTCACGGGCGAGCTCTATAAGGATGACGTCGTGTTGCAAGATATAGATGCTGCATCACGGTGAAAAGGAATTGTAATTGTTAAATTCAAAGTATCCCTCCTGGACGATTGCTTTATTGAAGAGACTTCTCGGAATCATGTCACAGATCAATCAAAATCAACTCAACGGAAGTGATATCTCGAGTAGTTGCGCTACCCTCTTGCTCCAAAGGATACCCTCCTTTGATCAAAGACAGGTGTTTACTTATATCCCCAGTGCCCTTTTTCTTCTTGCGCTGGAACATCAACTACCCAGAACCTACCGGTAGATACCCAATACAATTCGCCTGAAATCTCTGTATAACTGGCACACTCACCATCCCAATCGCTAAGATGTTCATGGATTCCTTCTATTGAAGTATATATTGTGCCACATTGATTGCATTGATATGCCGGATCACTTTTCCAATAACCATCTTCTTCCCAATGTCCCTGTTCCTCCTGCGCAGGTACGTCTACAACCCAGACCTTTTTCGGGTTCCGGCGTCGCAGTCGGAACAGGTGTGGGCTTCATGGTTGGTACAGCGGTGGGCGTTGAGGTCGATTCTGCCGTAGGCTTTTGGGGTGGGTGTAACGACCGGCTTACTTGTCGGCTTTTGGTGTTGCCGTGGGCTTCACCGCAGGCTTCGCACTGCTATCCGACTTACTGCTTGCAGTCTTATCCACGTCACCTTTATCCGGCGCACTTGTCGGTTTCGCAGTCGGCTTGACGGCAGGCTTTTCTTCCTTACGGCTCTCCATTTTACTGCTTTCAACCTCGCTTACAACAGAAGATTTCGAGTCGCTTTCGGGGACGCTACCGGCATGACTGCTGCAAGCCGAAACGCAGAGCATAATCAGAATAATGAGCACCGCAATTCCCAGCGCGATGCCGACGACCTTCTTTTGCTAAGTCTCTTCATGATAAAATCACTCCCTTTTTTGCAATCTTTCAACTTCTCACACCAATTATAGTTCAAAACTTTTTTACTGCAAGCGAAAACTCCGAACTCGTTTCCACTTTTTATTGATTCTCTCGAACCTTTTTTTTGATAGAGCTCTCACCAGTACAAGAACAGCGCCACCTATAATGAAGCCGAAGAAAATTCCTTCAATATACTTCTCCATCCAAGTGGAGGCTTCCGGCTCAGTAGCCTTCGTCTCTTCGGTGATTTCTTCCTCGGTCAGCTCGATCCTGTGTCCGCGTACCAGCAGTCGGTGGGTGTTGACGCTGTAGGGCGTGCAGGTGACGAGCGTCACAAAGGTCTTTGTCCTGCCGGATCTCTATGGCTTCGATGTCGGCAGGATCGGTGACGGTGATCGTGTCGACCGCATATGGCGAGCGTATCGCCCAGCACATGAAGCAGGATCAGATCTCCTTTTTGCACCTTGTCTAAGTCGGTAAACATCCGCGCGTCGGACATCCCCGAATGTGCGGAGATCACGGCGTGCGTGCTTTTGCCGCCGATTGGCAGGGAGGTACCCGGCATATGACCGGCGCCTTTCTGTAAGGAGGATTCCGCGACCGTATGATGAATCGGCAGATTCACATCAATCACAGGAATCTCCACATAGCCCATGATACCGTTCCCGGAGATTCAGCAGGCTGTCATACTCATCCACCGCTGCCGCCGGGTCAAGCTGCACGCTGTATAGAGATTCGTTGTATTCCTGTGCGGCCCTGAACGCTTCCCGGATGCTTTCATCCTCCAGCTTCGCTATGGCCTCGTTGTACTGCACCTCAACCGTAGACCGCACCCGCTCTCCGTACCAGTTGGAGATCAGCGGATGAGCATAAGCCCTATGCCGATCAGCAGGAGCAGAATGAAACATAGAAAGGGGAACAGAAACTTCTTTTTCATTTGGATCAATCCTCCGTCTTTTTTCGCAACAACCAGCAGCCGCCCGTCATTTTGGCTGTACTCACAGGTCGAAAGTGTGATCAGCTTGTCGCCGTATTCGGCGTTCACGCCGGTATCATACAGCGACAACCTTTTGCAGTCGGAAACATACTTCTCGAACTGCTCTTGAGAGCCCCCTGTGTACTCGTAATACCGAAAACTGTCCGGGCGATACGCCGTCGTCACAATGACCGCAAGGATCTCATACTCGGCGATCTCATCCAGCGTGTCAAAACGGATGGTTTTGTGCTTTTCCCAAAAGGACTTTTTCTTATACAAATCTAAATCGCTGAACATCCCGCCGTCCAGCATATGATGACCGTAAAGAATGAGGTTGTCACTCGTCTTGAGATCACAGTTCTCTTGAATATACGGCGTACCGAGATTGCTGTACTCCTTGTCGAAGTTCCTGCGCAGATAGAAATGAAATCATCCGGCGTCTGCATCACCGGTTAATCGATCGTCGTTCCTTCAATCCGTATCCACCCGACCATGTCGGCGTTATGTTCTGCGAGAGCGCGGTACACTGCAAAGCAGACTGTTTTTCTGTTTCAGCAGGAGGCTCATCCGGAGCTTCCTGCTTTGTCGTTTTGCGCTTCATTTACGGCCGACGCCAGCTCCCGGAATGCGCTTCGGCCCTCATCCTTTTGATGCTGACTGTCAAGCAGCAGATAGCCACAGACGACCGCGATCAGCAAAAAAACAGGACGGCAAGGGGTGCAGTAGATTGTTTGCTTAGTTATTCTCATAGACAGCTCCTTCATTTTATTTCAACAAAACCCACACGCTGCGGTATGGGCTTTGGTTGGGGGGTCAGCAGTCGCCCGCTGACCCCGCGGGAATGGGGGAATGTATATCGAAAATGAGGTGTACGCTTACTGTTCGTCAGTCTTTCTCTTCTTCGCAAGAATGAAGAAGATGAAGGCTGCACTCAGGCTTACGATCAGGACACCACCGACAGCGAACAGCCATGTGCCGTTTTCACCTGTCTGCGGGAGATCGAAGCCGAGTGTGTTGATAACGCTCATCGGTACGATAGCGGAAACAGAAACCGTTATCCTCGATCATACCAACTGCGTCACCGTTGACGGTTGCTGTTGCTGTAATGCCGGACTTGCCGCACACGTCGCAGATCACACCGCTCTCAGCAGATGTAATCACAACTGTGATAGAATCCTTGAGCAGCGTGTGGCCGTCGTCTGTTGCGATCTCGGTGATGATATACTCATCATCTTCAAGACCCTTAACAGTGAGTGCGCCGGTGGAAACCGGAATAAAGGTCGTTGCATCTGCTTCCTTATCCGCCTGATCCTTGACGTAGTAGATGCCCTCCGTCTCATTCAGCTCTGCGGTTACCCAGTACTTATCGGTATTGTTGTAGAGCTTGAACTGGACATTTTGAAGTCACCCTTGCCGTCAGAGAACTGCTTGAGGAGATCCAGACCGTAAACGTAGAAATGGCAGTCGTCCTCGAGTGTATCATAGTAGGTGGTGTTTGTGCGCTTCATGTCAGTACAACGTCGTTCGGGTTGCCGTTGTCGCCGTAAACGGTATCAGCAGAAGAATTAACTGTTGCCTTGTAGGTGATGCGCATGGTGCAGTCGGAATAACCTCTGTACAGGCTTGTTGCAAGGTCATACACAGCGTCGCTGTTGTTGATCTCACTGAGACCTGTATCGGTCATCTCGATTTTCATGGTTGTCGCGTTGTTTGCTGCCGTGCCGTAGGTAACAGTGAACTTGTTGTCGGCTTCCGTCCATGTTGCGATCTTATCTGTGCAAGCCTTGTCTGTGAACCATTCAATCTGAACATCCTTCTTGTTGTACTCGATACCCTTAGAGAGTGTATCGACGAAGGTGTAGGTTGTCAGAGCGGTCGCATTGGAAGTGATTGTCGGGAGAGTGGAGATGATCTGGTAGTCAACGATGTCACCAGTCAGAGCCTGTGCCTGTGTGAGCATAGCCGTCGGTGATATCGTCTATTGTGCCATTGTGTTTACCTGTGTCGACCTTGTCCTCACGCAGAGTCTTCTCGAGCGTCGGCATACCGGTTTCGTTCTTCGGATACACGGTGACGTCATAGTTCCAGTTATCAGCGTCGATGGTGGTCATCGGCAGAGAAACGAGGAACGGAGAGGTCGTGTCCTTTACGTTCTCCGGAACATAGGTCTCGACGAGGATGTAAAGGCCCTGCTCCATGCCGGTCTTGCCGGAATGACCATTTGCATCCGTCTCCGGCATATCCGTACCGCCGTTAAAAACCTTACGAACTTCTCAAGAGCGTTCTTTGTCTGGCTCTCAATGGTTGTGAGCTGACCAGACAGACCGTCGATGAGAACATCGGAGGTGAAATAGAGATTGCCGCCGTCCGTTCTGTACGCATCCGCAGCGCCTCAAGCCAAGTGCGGCGAGGAACTGAGCTGTCTTGGCGTTGTTCGGGCATTGCATAGAGCACCATGTCCTTGTAGCCGTCTGCTTCCAGCGCCGAATAGGTTGTCACGTCCGCGACCTTTGTATAGGTGAAGACAACGCCCTGAATGGCGTAGTCTGCCAGTGCGGTTTCAACCGCATCATCCGGCAGACCAGTGGAAACATAGGAATCGGTGTTCAGCTTACCGTCCTCATGGGCTGTCGTAAAATCGTACTTGTAAAGCTCAAGAGACGTTTTTACGAGTGGTGTCGATTGTTGCATTGGGGACGGTTGCCGCCGATGCAGCAATGCTGGAGCACGCCATGACAGCCGCCATAGCTGCTGCTCCGAGTTTTGCGATAATGCTCGCTTTTTTTCATTTTCTACATTCCTTTCAAAGTTTATTTTTTATATTTCAAGGGTGTAGAATCCCCTCGAATCCTGTTTTTACCGGGCCTTGCGTAAAACCCGAATCGAACCGACACAGAAAAACAGACCGATAAAGATCAGTACTGTGCCGACCGAAGATACAGGGAAACCACTGCCGCCCGAATTGGGCAGTTCCAGGTTCCGGTTATTGACCGCCGTGATCTTGACGTCGGTGATCTCCGTGTCGCCGTTCACATCAGGCAGACTGCCGTCATACAGGACAGTCGTCATGAGTGTACTGCCGTCACGGGTCGCAATCTCGGTCAGACGATACCGAATCTTCACAGTCTGATTGTCGATCTGTAATCCCGTGAATGCCGCGATACCGTCATCTCCTGTAACCAGCACACCGTCCTTGAGGCCGGAACTGTCACAGCCGCCAATCGATACCTCGCTGCCCGCAGGACGGGCAACGACCGGGCTTCCATGATGCGCCGTCATCCACAGAAAACTCCAATAAAAAAAGAAACACCGGACATGGGTGTTCCTGCGGAGTTCACTTTGCACACCGAGATCGAGCCGACGCTCGGTGTGTTTTCTCTCGGGTAACGGTAATGACCTGTTCGTCATACCCAATGGCGAAATCATAGATCGTACTTGTCGAGATCGTAGCCCTTTGGCGCTTCGATCTCCTGATAGTGGTATGAGCCGTACCGCAGGTTCTCAACAAGGATCTTGCCGTCCTTGCCGGTTGTCTTCGCTGCAACGGCCCTACCGTCCGCATCTGTGATCTGATACTCCGCGCCCTCAAGCGGTGTTGTACCGTTGTGGTCGACCTTGATGATCTGCAAAACTGCCGCGAATAAGCTTGTTATGGAATCGTACAGGTGTAGCCTGCCCCTCTGTGAGTGTGACAGTCTGAGATGCGGGCTGCACATAACGATCCGGCGTATCGATCTCCGTAATGGTGTACTGGATCTTCTGCTTACCGTCGATGTCCGAGTAGATCGGGAGATTACTAACCGCAATTTGACCGTTTGCGCCTGTCGTGACGTTCTGCGACCAGTTATCGATGTTTCGTGTGATTTTGAATTTCAAACCCGCAACAACACCATCGTCAGATGTTTTGACGATATTTGCTGTACCGGGCTTCAGCTCATTGCGAAGATTCACCTCATACGGAGCATGCGTGGAGCTGTCAGCACTTACAGAGACGTCGAAATCGGCGGCAAACTTACGGCCTGCGCCGCCCGCGACCTGATGGACTGTATAGGTGCCGTACGGCAAGAACTTCGTCGTCGCTGTGCCGTCTGAGCCGATCGTGATGAGATCACGCTCGGCGGCTTTTGCGTTTGCATAGCTGCCCGCGCTCTTGAGGTAGACCTCAAACTTTGCTCCGGGTTCAAGCATATCCGGCGCACCGGCCATCTCGGCCTTTTGATGACCTTGATCTTATTGAGAAAAACCTGCTCGCGGAAGTCGTCGAGAGGCTCCAGCTCATATACAGCAGATGTACCGGCGGAGTTAACGGTATAGGTGTGTACCATCGTATCGAGCTTATAGCCAACCGGGGCTTTTATCTCCTGCACTTTTACTGTACCAAGCGGAATATCGAGGAACATCACTCTGCCTTGCGCATTTGTCGTTCCCTGTACCTTTTGTGTCTATTCCGTTCACCTTATAGGTCACTTCATAGACTGCTCCGGCCAGAGAAGCGTTGCCTTGCGGCACACTCTGGCCTGTTCCTGCATCTTTCTTTACAACCGTTAATTTAATTTTTTGACGGGTCGTCCACAACATTCAGCGTGGTATTACCGCTGCTGATGTTGACAAAAAGTGGATGGTTGGGTCAAGGACATACCCTTTCGAACAGTAATTTCGCTTTACCGCATAATCGCCATCTTTCAGCTTCTTGCTGAGATTAGCCTTACCGTTGGTGTCTGTTGTAAATGTAGCCTGTACCGTATCCTTTGAGTAGTCATGACCGGGTGTCGCATTTTTTTTGTGTATACGTTATACACCGCACCCGCCAGACTGTAATTCGGGTTTTTGTTCGTGATTGTCACGTTCGCAGAGGTCTTTGTGAGCGTGATATCAAAGGTGTTTTCACCGTATTTGATAACGATGAACGAGTTGTCCGGGGACTTCGGTGTGATCGTCGATATGTGGTTGCCTGAAAAATCAGAATGCCACATCTTGTCCTCGCTGGAGCTGTTACCCCAAAAGAAACCGATGTGAGAATCATTGAAACCACTGGAGGATGCTGCTTTGGGGATCATGACAATAATATCTCCCTTTTCAAGCACACCCGAACTTAACATGTCAGCTTTCGTCGCAAATGTGTGCGCAACGAGATCGGCGTTGCGTACCCACAGCGGATAGTTTGCCGCGCCGCACATCAGCATACGGTTATAAACTGGAGATACTCCATCCCAGTCCCACCACGCGCCGCCGGTGATGTCTGCATTCTGTGTCATATACCATTGGACGGAACCTACCGGACCCGCTGTGCGTCAAAGGGTCCGATGTTCCGCTGTTCAATCCGCACTTGCTGAGTACATAAGCCACAAAGCCGCCGCAGTTTAGTCCGGCTCTACCGTTGTACGACGGATCGCCATTCGGTGACTGCCAGTCGCGCCCCTGATAGGGTGTACCCAAATAGTAGGAGTCGGACACATGAGCAGAAAGCTCTGCTATAACTTCCTCTCGCGTCACGCCGAAATCGGAAATGGTTCTTGTTCCGTTCGGACGATTACACCATTCTTTAACCGTGGCATACGGAAGGTCTGGAGACAACAGCGGCATAATGTCGGATGCAAGGAGCCAGTCTGGACTCACCTTTCTGCCGCTGGATGTAATGAACTCAAAATGCAAGTGCGCCCCTGTCGCATTTCCAGTATCACCGATACGCCCGATGCGCTGACCGCGCACGACCGTATCACCTTCCTGTACATTGATCTCCGACAGATGTGCGTATAGCGTGGTTAACTCCTCGCCGTGCTTAATTTGAACCATGTTGCCATAGCTCATAGAGCCGGTTTCATCTTCTGAGCCATCCCATATCTGAACCTGAGTCACTACGCCATCATTCGCAGCAACAACCGGAGAGCCAATATCTCCGGCAATATCCCATGCCGGATGTTCGGCGCTATATTCCTTGTGTCAGGTCATCTCCGTATGGCGCTGGAAATACGAACAGTCCGCCTGTTTCGGATTCGGGCAGATATTCGTATTCGAGATTTATCGGGTTTGGGGTTGGAATTGGCGTGGGCATCTGGAGTAGCACTTTACGTCAGGTGTGAGGCGCTGCATCTGGCTCCGGATGCCGTGCTGTCTTCCGTACCGTCGGGATTTTCATCCGCATCCGGTTCAGCCGACGGCTCCGGCGACGGCGGCGGACTTGCCTCCACGGTACCCGAATTATCTTCAGGCGATATAGGAGGTTCATCTGGCACCGTTTCATCGATAGATGCTGCTGTATCCATCGGCGGGCTTTCTGCCGCTTCATCCGCAAACGCGGTTAGCGGTAAAGCTGTAATAAGTACAAGCACCGCCAGCAATACAGCCAGCGACCTTTTGAGTTTCCTCATTTTTTAACCTTCCTTCTCTGATAGATTATTGAATCCATTATTTTAAGGCTGTATGCTTACAGCTCCGGATTCCCTTGTTTTGTTTTCCCGTTCTTTCCAGCTTTCGTAAAACGCCCGAATTACTGGGTCCTCTAAAAGCTCAGGCCGATCCTCTAAGGTCTTTGCTTTAAGAAACTTTATTTCCGGCTTTACCCATGCTTTTTTCTGTTCCATTTTGATTTTCTCCCAAATTAAAAAATTTCATCATCATTTACGGCTTCTCTTGCTGCTTAACATCGTTGACACTGCGAACGGTGTAGCCCCAATCGAAAAAGCAGGGACAGAGAAATACCGACAGCGTAGGACCTACCGGCATTTTTCTATGCCTGCTTTTTCAATAAAGGGGCTGAGTGATTTCAAAACCGCCTATGAAACGGATTTTAATTTCTTCACTGGAAAGTACAGTGACTTTTTTCAACGATACGGTAAACTAGGGTGTCGGAGTATTCCGTCAAGTTAAGATCCTCTGCAGAAATCAGCGCCATGACCTCTTTAGATTTAGCTTCCATTATCACGCTCCTTCTTTGAAAATCTGCAAACAACTAAGGGACAATCAAGCGGCATCACTCCTTTCAAATGGTAAAATGAAATATATATATGAAAACAGCCTGCAGAAATCGGGATTTCCCAATCCTGCAGGCTGTTACGGGCTTTCTTATGCGTAGGTTTCTTCTTCGGGGATTCGTCTGTTTCCTCGATATCGTCAGGCTCGGCATCTTCATCGGCTGTGGACTCCCGGCAGCCTTCTATCTGTTCCTCGTACTCATCGGCTCTGGCGGCTTCGAATTCTTCTTCGGCTTCTTCCAGCGCCTGCTCGATCAGACCGATGACGAATTCCTTTTTGGGTGAGGCGGCGGTGGTAAGCCTTCTCATAGGCTTCAAGATATTCCTTCACCCTCTGAAACAATTCCTCGCTTACCTGAAATGCCAGTGTTCTTCCTTTTTTTCCATGACTGTGACAGCCCCTTTCTCATAATGCTCGGTGATGATCATTTCGATGAATTTGCTCATGGTGCTTTCGGTTTCCCGAGATCTCCTCGCTGATCCTGTTGTGCAGTTCCAGCGGGATCTTGCAGGTAACGCCCTTGGTTTCCATGCTCCCATCGCTCCTTTTTGCTTTCTTTCCCTTTCGGGCAACACAAGCATATCGGAAAGCTGCGGATAAAGCTATTACCAGAACCAACAACCTTTCAGACGAAGCGAGGGGGCAGCATACGTCACAAGCGATAAAGGCTATGTCTGGGGGTTATTCTTCTCCCATCAAAGAACCGAGGAATCCCATCATCTGCTCCGGGATGGTTTCCTCCCTGCTGTACCGCAAGCCGGGAAGGGACAGCCTTGAGCTCTTCCCGCAAAACCCGGCGCAGGGTGATTTCCAAGACATTTGTCCTCTCGCTCTCCAAAATGGCCTGCACCAGAAAGGTGCTTTTTCTGACCTTCCGGCACGGCCTGCAGGATCGCCCATGCCCGGCGGCGATCCTCATTTCGAGATTTGGTCGGAACATAAAAATGGGCCTGTTCATCCCCTGCTCAAACCGCCCGAGAACTGCCCCAGAATCCGTTCAAATTCTTCGGCGTTTACACGGTTGTCTATCAGGGCAAAAACTCGACACAGGCCGTCCTGTGGGCTCATATTGCCCTTGACTACCGGTGCACCTCCGCCCAGCACACGTTCCACCTGAGCATCGGTAACAGACACCCCGACATCCCGGCGAACCTGTTCCTTTTGTTTCGTCGATTCATCGGATCATGCCGAGCTCCAGGCTGCGGCAGGTCGAGGCATTGGGGACACCGTATTCCAGCGTGTTTTGCGGGGTGTAGGGGTTCATGGCTGTAAACAGCGATACCGGCTAGAAAAGAAAAATGCCGTGTCTCGATAGCGTAATATCCGTGGTCGATTCCGATGTTCATGGTTTTTAACATCCTTTCCTGATGATTGTTGAAAATTTAAATTTCTGCTGGTTTTGACTGAGTTTACCGGAGAGAAAAGTCTTCTTTCCCAGCCAAGTAAGTAATTTAGGGGGAGAGAGGAGGTGTGAGAGAGGGGAAAGGCGAAAAAATCGCCGCGATTCATCGCCGCAAAAAGCCCCGGCAGAACCTGCCGAGACGCTTCTAAAAAGGGCGCAATACCCCCTTGTACCTTGAGGGCTTGAAATTTGCCTGTGTGGAGGATTCGTCAATCTATCTATGAAGCTGTCGGAAACTTCTACAGTTCCGACAGCGGGGAGAAAAGGTATAAAAAAGCAAAAAGGGAGCCTCTGTCTGAAAAAAATCAGACGGAGCCCCGCTGCGGCGGATCTTACTGCGGTTTGCCGTTTGGACATCTATGGTAAAACGGTTTCCAGCCTTTCGCTCAAAAACCCCGAAAACCCGCATAAACACTAAAAAATTGGGTGACATCTTTTTATGTCACCCAATCATGGCTGGGCTGGCGGGATTCGAACCCACGAGGTGACGGAGTCAAAGTCCGTTGCCTTACCGCTTGGCGACAGCCCAATATTCGATACCTCAAGAGTATAGCATATTTCAGGCCGTTAGTCAAACGTTTTTAAGCAAAAAAAGCGCGCGCAAACAGGTTTTCCTTCTGCGCACGGCTCCATATCCTTTTGAAATTATTCCGCTTTCAGCGTGTAGCGCTTGTACGGGCGGTCTGCAATGCCGCCGGAGATTGACATCGTGATTCCGTCTCCAGCGTGAGCGCGTCACCCTCAAATGTGAAGATCATTCGTCTGCCGCCTGAGGATTCCGCACAGCGAACTTCGAGCTCAAAGCGCTTGTCACTGCGCCAGCGACCCACAGCGCCGTAGGTACGGCCGCCGAGCGTAAAGCTCGTGAAGTGGCTCTGAAGGCCGATCTCCGCCGTAAATTCGCCGTTATCCTGCTCGAAAACGAGATTTGCTTTTTCGGGCGCAAATTCAAAGCGCAGCGTCTTTGTCCACAACGCCCTGCGGGGCCAATCCACACACCGCCGATGAAATCGACAAGCCCCGAACTTCCTCCGTAAACGCGAATTTCTTACCCTCAATCTCTTTTTTTCGGACCACGGGTTGCGGGAGAAGACAGCATCGGCGTGATCTCCGCTTTTTCCAAACGCTTCTTCAAAACGTGCGCCATGGGGGCTTTCCGGCAGCGTCTCCTCGTCCGTGATGGCCGGCAGCAGCGCCTCCCACGCGCAGGTCAGCTGCTCCTGCTGGTTGGAGGAGGAACTCTGCAAAATGAGCACGGTGTCTTTGTCCTCAAACACCACGCCGTACTGGCCGAACGCGCCGTCCGCGCGGAACACATGCTCCGGCACACAGCGCCAGAACTGGAAGCCGTAACCACAGCGCCAATCGGGATTATCCGCATTATTCGCCGGACTGATCGTCGAGACCTGATTTGCGCTCGCCATGTCGAACCATTCGGCGTTTAAAAGCTGTTTGCCCCTCCCACTTGCCGTGCCGAGAAACAAACAAAAATAAAGCGTGCCATGTCTTCCGGTCTTCAGGCGGCTGCCCGCGCGCCCATTTCAATGCCGTCCGGCGAGCAGAGAAGCACTCAATATTCTCCATGCCGAGCGGTTCAAAAAGACGCGGCGTGGTACTCGAACAGATTCTCACCCGTGCGGCGCTTCAGCGCGGCGCAATAGCATGTTCGTGCCGGCAGTGTTGTACATAAAGCACGTGCCGGGCTTATATTTAAACTCGTGCGAAAGGAAATTCTTAATCAATCCGGCTCGTTCACGTCGAACGTATTGATCTCCGTCTCGTGGCCGCAGGACATCGTGAGCAGATCGCGCACCGTGCAGGCAAGCAGATTTTCGCTCGATTTTTCCGGCATCTTGTCCGGGAACAGCTTGCTCAAAAAGCGATCGTCAAGAGACGGCGCTCCCTCCACAGCACGCAAAGCCGATGGCCGTGGAGGTCAGCGCCTTTGTAAAGGAGAACATCATGTGCGGCGACGCCGGGTTATACGGCTTCCACCAGCCCTCTGCGCACACCTTGCCGTGGCGCAGCAGCATCATGCTGTGCAGCTCAAGCCCTCTGCTTTCTCTGCAAGATCGATAAATTTCAATATGCCTTCGGAATGAATACCCACGCTTTCCGGCGTGACTCTTTCAATATCATAAATATAACCACCTTCCTTTTTTTGATACTTTAATCATAGCACAGCCGCCCGCCCGTTTCCAGTAAAAAGAAAATTCCCCGTAAAATTCACTGTCAGAAATTTAGTGAACTTGTCACGTTCTGAAAGCCGTGCTATAATTTACCCGAAAAAAGGCGGCTGCTCGGGCCGCGAAAGGAGAAAACTATGCTTTTTAGATAAAGCGTCTTCAAAAGGCAAATTTGCGCTGAAAATTCTTGCCGTGTTTTTGATTTGTGCCGCGGATATGCTTTTTCGCCGCATGGGTCATATACGCCGAAAAACAAAAAGGCACGCTGCTCTCCGTGCGGGCGGCTTCCTCGCACCTGCCGCAGCTCTTTGCGCAAAATCTGCTCACGTCCGCCGTGCCCGCTTTTTCTTGTTTTCCTCGCGCTCGTTTTCTGCAAAAAAAAAAAAAAAAAAAAAAACCGCAAAAAGCGCTTTGTGCAGGCGATGATGCAGCTGACCGTCCCCAAAGGCAAAACAAGAAAAATCGCTGTTTTGTTGCTGTTTCTCCTGCTTATCGTCACGGCCGCAGCGCTGATCGTAAAGCCGGATAAAATCACCGTGCTGTACAGCCTATTCTACTACACCGTTTTCATCGCGTTTTGTGAGGAATTCGTCGTGTGCGGCGTATGCGTGGGGCTTTTGCGGGACGAGCCCGCCGCCGTTCGCTACCTCGTGCCAAACATTCTCTTTGCCGCCATGCACGTGTTCGCCTATGCGGATTTCGGAGCGATCACCGCGTCTTACCTTGTGCGTTTTGTATGCTCACAAATGGCGGGGCTTGTCGCCATGGGCTGCCTTTTTCCAATACCTCAAAGAAAAATCCGGCTCCCTGTGGATCCCCGTCCTCATATTTTACTTACGGAAACCTTGCTGGACTTGTCGCTAGCCTAGCCAGCTGGACTACCGACGTAAATGCGGAGTCAAAGAAAGAGTAGGTAAAGGCTCCGCGCTGAACTTCTGATTTTATTGAGGGGGGGAGCTGATTTTGGATGTATAAAAAATTGACAGACACTACCTTATACAGATGTGAAAGGATAGATATAAGAAAAAAAAAATCAATTGCTTTCAAACGGCATTTTAAATGTAATAAAAAATGTTGTAATATTATATTACCTCGGTTTGTTTTTCCATAATTTGAGAGTTTTGACCCGATAATTATGGGAAATTTAGTTTTTTCCAATTCAATAATCAGTTATTTTTATGTTGACGGCATTGTTAGGAATAGAAACTTATGCGGTATTTTTAAGGGGCAAGAATTAGAAATGATAAATATAGAATAGATAAATTTGTCTCAGAAGTTATTCTCAATCAATATAATGTCGTTGATAATTTCTTATATTTTTTGCTATTTTTATATTTTTTACCAATCAAAAAAAATATATTCTTATAAAGAACTGATTTTGATTTTGAGTATTATGATTCCATGTACGTTTTTGGCAGAGACTATATTAATATTATATTTGAGATTACTTGTATATACCGTCTGATATATAGTGATTCAGATCATGGGTGTTTTGGCAATATATTTACTTGTAAAAAGCAAGAAGATTATTTGATATATACGTACATATATATGCTAACGAATTCACTAGGATATCTTATTAACTTAGTATACACTCGTCGGTTTTGTCCTTGGTTAACAATATGCACCCCTGAAAACGACATTTGCTACCAATTTTAATATTATTTGGTGGGCAGTTAGCCGTATCACTTATATTCAATCAGATATAACAATGTTTGGTTTTTTTTTATTCTGATAAGAAGTAGGGATATACACAACATCTAAGATTTACATGTTGGTTAAAGGAATAATATAATGCAACAACAGTAGCAATACCTTAGGATATCTTTATTATTTAGCTGAAAATCAAATAGCAATACGTAACCTGAACGAAGCAATACCG
>VOFJ01003364.1_pt1 | contig 29473 bp, 46 predicted proteins | sample 5384081 | NCBI WGS metagenome assembly VOFJ01 (sample SAMN12384729, study PRJNA508395) | human gut metagenome | isolation source: healthy gut I | host: Homo sapiens | reverse complement strand
TACGGAAAAAGGAGGTAAAAGCAGCTCGTGCCGGTTTCACGATTGATCTGGAGAACATGATGATTCTCCCAATCATGCATTGTTTGTGCCTGTGTAGGACTTACAAACAATATACCAAAATAGCAAAAAGTATATATTTTCATTCGTTCTTTTTCTTTCATGCAGAAGACGGACGAGGGGGCATTTGTGCCCCTTTTTCTTTTTACATTAATATTAAAGAATAATAATAAAAGGAGCTTACTCTATGAAGTATCTCCATAACTGGTGTGCATGGTTTTTGCTGGAATGACCGTTTCTGCTGTTGTCTGTTTCTTTTGTTACGATAATCATACTTGGAATATCTAATTCTTCATCCAGTTCCTCGTCCAAAGCACCTTCCAATAGGACAGACATCATGTCACGCATGATGCCATTTACATCGGTGCCGTCTTTGATGCTGATATCATTATTTTTTCAGATAATCACGCATCATTTCTCTCATTGCTGCTTTTTGTGGGCTGTCTTTTCTTCTCCTTGCCATAAAAATAACCTCCAAACTGAGTAATTATATCTTACATCAGTTTGGAGGTTTACACAAATTTTGGGATACTCCCTCGTCCCCTACTATTATATAAACAGCGAAGTTTTACCCATCTCTCTCTTTTGAAAGATTCGCTACTTGTGGAACCGAGATATAAGGTTTCGCCTGTGTTCTTTGGTGTATCACTACCACATTTCTCTGTACCGATGTAATCTTTCTGCATACGGAAGCAAGAGATACAATATTCCTTATTTTAAAACATAATTACAATTCCTGTTTGACAAGAACGATCATCATAGAAGGATTGTATTTGTCCCCACTCATAATAATATTCGACGCCTGTCATACTCTTTTTTTACTGGGAGTACCTAAGCATTTCCTTAAAAACCTATTATTTTCTTCTTGCAACTTTTCTAAGACTGTACCATTCATTGTCTCATATTTCGTAGAATACTTTTTGTCTGCTCGAACCAATTCAATCTTTTTTTACTTTTTCCATGTCTTCCATAGATTGTAACATAAAACTTCTTATAAAGCCATTTTAAAGGTTTCTTAGAAATCAATATTGTATAAGAATACTCTGTTTGAGCAATCTTAAAATCAATTTCTTTAAATAGGGAAATACTTCCTTTGGGAGTAATTTTATATCCCCCTATTTTTAACATATCTTCCTTTAGCTCATCCTTTATTTGGATAATCTCCATACTTACTATAAAAACAACATAGCCTTCACACACTACAACGGTAACTATTTTTGCCCATAGCACATCTGGAACAAACATGTTCCAAGCTATAACAGGAAGCAAAGCTACTCCTACCGCAGTCACCAGTAGAAGCACCCTCCAAATATAATTTTTCTTTCTTTTTCCTTTCATTAGTTAAATTTTCATCATAATAAAGATGACCTGGGGCTTCGAATGAGTTTAATAGAAATTCCTTTAAAAATGACACCAGAACCGCTCCCCAAGAAGATTTCTTTTGTTCCTTCATATTACCCAATCTCCTCTGCTATATGATTATTTTTCATTCTATTTTTTACTTAACTTATACATTAGCAAGATTTTTAGTTATTCTTCTAACAATATTTTTATCCCCGCTTTTTCTGCTTTATGCGAAAAGTCAACAGCAAATCCCCATCCCATCTCTGCAAATTGCCATTTCTTCGTTTTTTTTGTAATTTTATAGATTTCAACTGTAGACACTTTTATTTAATTCAGGATATAACTTCTTAAGTGTAAGTATTTGTTTATTTCTGCTTATTTTTTTCATTCCATATAATTGTTAATTTAACCTGTTTTCTTTCAAAAAAAAAACACCTTACATAAATCTGCATAGCAGGCTTCTGGTATTGATATATCATTGTTTTTTAACATTTTTTTTCTCCTTTATTTAATTTTATAAAAAAACTTCTAAGCCCTATTAAAAGAAATATGAAGCCTATTAGAGGAACAGGTATCATACAAATGAGAAACACATTAAATTTTTTTCCTTGCTTCATCAGTATTTTCTTCTTTTTGTTACTTTTGCTTTTTTCATAACTATAAAGGGAATATCAGTAATAATAATCCTCCAACTACTGCTAACAATATTTTCATCTTATATATTCCTTCCTTATCTTTAAATAAATATTAATCATGTATCGTACTATATTCCAATCCTAATGCACTTTTTCTTCTACAAATTCTTTTACTATCGCCTATTGATGTATTTTCATATTCACTGTTTGAAACAGTATATATTTCTCTTTTACCATTACAACTTACATATAACTCTCTATCTCTAGTTTTACCACTGCTAATCTTTTTTGTCTGTTACAATTGCAATTTCATGAGTTGCCCCATCAAATGTAAATAAAAAATTTATTGGGAAGCTAATTGTAAATGCGATTATAAAAGCAGCAAATACAACTGAAAGTTTACGTCCAAATTTCTGTGGTACATCTGTTTTTAAAGATTTAATAATAAATGGCAGTGCAAGTAAAGCAGTAATAATTGCCGTAATCTTCATATAGTTTCCAAATTCATAATTAAAGAGTTTACTCGTATTCAGGGATAAAAGCATTGCTATTGCTGCACCCATAAATGGTAATTGATACGCCAGTTCTTGTCCTTTTTTTGTGGTGACTTCTATAAATATATATGGATAATATTTTATATACACTGCATATGTAATCATCAAAACCATTATAAATATAACTAACATTGTTTTGCCACCAATAAAAAATGCTACCGCATCAGCAATTATTAGAATCCAACCTAAAGCTTTTAAAAATTGCTTTGTTTTTTACGCTTTTCTTTTTTCTATTGTTTTTGACATATTTTTGATAGTTGTATTCTCATTACATATAGATTTATAGAAATTCTTTTTCTATCCAGTTTAAAGCAGGTACATACTTTGATACATCTTTGTTCTGTTCAACTAACTCACCAAAATCCACAAGATCTATTTCATGTTTTATAAGTGTATCATATAAAATATCATAATTTACATACACTTGCTCCAGAGTAACAAGTCTATTGTACATCTTATCAATTAATATGACATCTGTTCTACCATTTAATGGAATCATTAAAATACAACGAATATCATCATATTTTATATGCTGAGTTTTCTTAACCAGATAGCTAAATACAATTTCATCTTCATTTACTACAATTATTTGTTTCTTGTATGCCAAAATTAAAGCAATACCTAAAAATACAAAAGGCATAAAACATATCGCAACCCCCATATTTCCTGTAACAAATGTTACCAGTACGATTATTAAAAAAAAGAACTGTTGTTACTATTCCTAAATTTTTTTACAAATTTACTTAATCTAATGACATTATCCATAAACTCAATCTCCCTATATGATTCACATTTTTCATTTTTTTACGTTCTAATTTCTTCTTATCCTTTTTTATTTCTGCAATCTTTACTTGCAGCCAGTCCACATTTCTATTTCGGGCAGAAATTTTAGCGATTTTTTCTGATTTTTATATATAAAATAAGAACTTCTCCAAATAAATTCTTTTTTCTTTTCATCTGGGTAATATCCGTTAATCTTATTTTTACAGTTCTTCCTTAAAAATCCATTTCTATATAGCCATCCATCCTTGACAATTGTTTTGTCCATTAAAAAATAGAAAAATATACCTCCCGGTACAAGAGAGAATAAAAGGAAAACAAAAAGCTGTTTCTTTTTGCATTGAATACAAGTATCACACTATTGTAAACCAAATATAAAAAAGAAAATGCCTGGCAGAACATAGTGGCTTTCTTTTGGTCTTATGATGCACTTTTTATCTCTACAACTCAACCATGTTTCTTGTGAAATTTTATGCTTAGACAGACTATTTGCAAACAATGATGCGCTTATGTTTTCATCAAATTTGAATATTATTTTGTCCCCTGCATATATTTCCAATGTACCATTTTCTTTATGTACACTTCTTGTTATATCTGAAAATTTATAATATTTTTTTTTTTCAAACGACCGGTATTTCAATTACATCATGATTTACCTTGACTCTCCACAGGAACAAATGCAGGGTACAGATTCCAGAAAAAGCAATCAATATTCCATACGCCACTATAACTGAAAAATCCGCCTGTCCGTCTATAAAACCATACAAAAGTAATCCTGAGAAAAAAATATAGTTCCAACCAAAAATAAAATTCCCAGCCATCCTTCTTCCTGGATGCTATAATTATTTTCATCTATATTCTTTTCATAAAAATATTCATTTTTCAACCTCCCATTTTTTGACAGCAAAATACTTTTTACCAGGTGAAAAACTCCTAAGATAGAACCCAAAGAACAAAAATAGGAACAAAGGCTTGCAATTCTAATCATGGCTGTATATTCAACGCTGCTACTAAGTACTTTTTGCGACACCCATTCCAAGCAATACAAAACTAGTAATACACCATCCTCCAGCCAGTTTTTTTTGGAAGAAGATGGATTGTAGATATCTTTTTTAATCAAAGTTATTATAAGAAAAAATGTAATGCAGCGATTACCAGTATGTAAATGATAACGAGTATGGTTAGATACCTCTTATAATATTCTTCTTTCATAGTTGTCAGCATGAGGATAGTTGCTGCCCAACAGAACAAAATAGAAAACGTCAGACTTTGTATTCCAATGATCCAAAAACCTTTTTCCCTGTCACTTCTGTTCTTGAAAAACTAAGAATCACGAATCCAAGATAAACAATAACTAAAAATACTTTTTTGAAAAAAAAACGGTGATGGAGCTGATTCAGATAAAAAGAAAAATAAAAATACTAGAAACAAGATTGCTCCATCTAATTTGTAGATTTCTTTCGGCTTAATCACATCTTCTATACCGTATAGTAAAAAACTTTTTGTTTGTTCATTAATCTTTTTTCATTCTCGTTTTCCCCCTATCATTTCTTTATTCTTCCTCTACGGATATTTCCACATTTGCATGAAGCACCTTTTCCAGATATAATAAAACAAGCCGTCGCCCTTCTTCACATTTTCTTCCTATCTTAGAAATATTCCTATACAGCAGATATAATGGAAACATAAATAAAATCAGACATTCTGTTAAAATCAATAAATCTCCCTGAGAAAAAAAAAACAATGCAAATAAAATCACTATGAGCAGAAAAAATAGTGCAGCTTTTTTTTGTATGTATGGCAAAAGCACAAAACGTACCTTCCAGCATTACATCTCCCCCATAGCTTTTTATATGTGTCTGGAGCATTTCCCAGCCACCGCCTGTCATACTTCCTGCTGCATATCCGATACATAAGGTATTATCCTCTTCTTTGTAGGCTGCGAGTGCCATATCTCTATAAGCCTGGTTTGAAATACATAATGGTTTTGTAGTCTTCTTAATCTGTTCCAATAAATATTCTTTGGAATAAGGAAAATATATTTTATAATATTCTTGCATATGCTTTCCTTTCTCATAAAAAGGTTTTCTAAAGTTCAATACAATACAAATTTTTTACATTAGTTTCCATCATTTATAAGCTGAACCATTTCCATAGAGATATTGTATTCTTTGCAAAATCTGTTTATTGTCCAATTATTAAAGAGAAGAAAAAACTCTTCGTCACATAAATATTTGCTTTTGAATGATGTATTAAATTGAAAATACTTTTTATATCATAACAGTTAAAACTGTAGGCAGGAGACATTCCTATCTGCCCATTGCTTATATTGATATCATATCTTTTTTTTGTATAACACTTGGATATGCCAAATAAATTGTAATATTGCATATATATTTTTTTCTTCCCATTTTCTTTTTATGTATAGGTATGGTTCTCCCAGTCCAATATCATATATTCCTTTAGGTCTGGAGGATAGTGTAAAAACTAATGAATGGATATCCGCATACAAAATTTTTCGTTCCCTAAATCCATATGTTATTTTTTGATCGAATAGTTTATAAGTACGTTGTTTTATAAAGTAATAAAACAATAATAAAAAAATCACAAAAAAGTATGGTAAAAATCAGTGCTTTTTGAAAACTCGCACTTTAAAATCAAAGGAAAACAAAAGTTCGGTTAAACAAAACGATATTGCTGAACAACTAATAATACTAACTATAATGTTGAACCAAGTATTAAATTTTCCATTTCCAAAGATATAATCATAACTTTTATTCTTCATTATAACCTCGTATATTTTTTAATATAGAAAAACTGCATCACAATATCGAACCAAAATATAAAAATCAATTTTATCTCTTTATCATAATTATATACATCAACTAACCACATTGTAAAGCAAAAAAGCAAGCCATTTTCAGACTTGCTTTCCACCAGATTACTGCACCTTATTGCCAAATCATCTCCTTATTCAAAATTCCCTTTTCACACTCTTGTATAGTATTTATTTGCTACCCATTCCATCTGTTTATCTGCCTTCAACTCTTCCTTAATCCCCTGTGTCTATTTCATTTGCTCTACAATTGACTATTATTCCAGCGATTATATAAAAACCATAACCAATACAAAATATGGAAACGGTGCTTCTAACTATACCGCTAAAGCCTTTCGCCATTATCCCGAAAATAGTACTCCAGCAGAGAAATAGCGCCAGCAGACATAAAAAACTCGAACCCCTTGTAAAATGGGCATCAGAAGTTTTCTACCCGTTATTCTTGTTCTATAATTCAAGTGAATCTTCTGAATCTATCCACATCTGTAAATTGCCATCGAGATATAATCTTGCATATTCTAAAGGCTCATCCACAGCCAATGAAGTAAGCGCACATTCTGATCCATATGTGGTTTTTAAATCTTTTTCAGCTCCCCAGCAATCAATGCGAAGCATATATCCAACACTTGTGTAAACATCAATACTATCGTGTTTTATGTTGTATTATGCATAAATTGTTCTCATCGTATCTTATCTCTATTTTCTTTTAATAATCAGTTATAGAGTTAAATATCGAAAACATTTCAATCAGTTCACCATGTCGTTATTGTTATACTGTGTTATGAAATTTTCTTTCCCTTAATTTTTTTCCCATATTAAGATTCATGAAAGCTAATGGGAGAATATAACACAAAGGAAAGAGTAAGGGAAAGCTCACTTGCTACAAACTTAGTATTTTCAAGGGTTTGCGAAGAATTTGATAATCAAATATAACAGTTATTAAATTTCCTAAAATAAGTGCAATATCAACTGGAAGTTGACGAACTGTTGATTATATTGCGATGCGTAATTACAATGCAATTCCAAGTTCTTTGCATTTCTCGATTGCCAAATCATGGTTTTGCAGTGCGGCAAGTCGATACCAATGCTTAGCCTGTTCGATATCTCGTTCTACTCCGATTGCTTCTTCATAAAACCATGCCAAATTGTATTGCCCATCTCTATCACCATGCTCTGCGGCACGGCGAGTCCAATATAGTGCTTTTTCCAAGTCCTTTTCAACACCAAGTCCCTCATAATAGAAATAGCCTATTTGACATTCAGCAAGGGGATAGCCCTGCTCCGCCAATACCAAATGACCTTCAAAGCATTTGTCATATTGTTTTGTTTCCCAATACTTTTCAATCAGCTCATTGCAAATGTCAAATTCCTTGCAAGGTTTGTAATACGCACCTGCCATATATTCATACCTCCATAAATGCCGATTTGATAATCTTTTGAACAAGTCTACCATATGGGTTATTCTACCACATATTCATCCTTAATTCATCCAAATTTTTCACGATTGATTTACCATACATCTAAACAATCTTCAGCATCCATCCAAGCCTGCATCTCGTTATCCAGGACCAACCGGGCATACTCCATAGGGGTGTCAATGGCAAGAGCATTCAATGCACACTGTGAATTAGGTGTAGTCTTCAATCCATCCTCTGCCTTATTACAGTCAATTCGTAAAAGCATATTATCAAAAGTGGTTATATCAATGCTATTGCAGCGTTGGTTATATGTAGCATATATAAATTTCATAGCTTTTTTATCCTTTCCGTTTTATTACAGATAAGCTGGTTGTGTTGGTAAATTATTATGTGTCCTAGAATTATCCTTTAGAACGTGAAACACAGGTGTTTTTCTCTATAAATTTCGATTATATGGCAGTTTTACAAAAAAGGCATGTGAAACTAAACAATCGTTTCCACACGCCTTTTTATAAATAACTGTTTAAATCGCGCCGATCATGCTCAGGTAATACTGATACAATACGAGATTGGTATCGTCCTTATAGTGTACGCCGTCCGACGCATGGACGCCAACGCTCATCAGGTAATCGTGGCTGTCCAGCCAGATAATCTGCGGAATCAGCTGTCCTTTTAAGCGGTCGTTGAACAATTTTACACGTTCTTCCGTCATCCCATAGCTGTTTGCCCAGACCGGATTGACAGAAGCATAATAAATCTGCGCGCCCCTTTGCGCTCCAGACTGCCGCCCAGTAATTGACATCCTTTGCATATTTATCCGCATCGGAAAGATCGTTGACGCCCATGTTGATGACAACCCTGCTGCCTTTGCCGATGATCTTGTCCGCCTGCGGGATCCCAGTGTCGTACAGCCATTCGTGCCGGCTTCCGTTTTTGGCAACGACTGCTGCCGCGCAACTGCCCAAGTTGCGCTCTACCGCATCCTTGAGCGTCACCATCCGGGAATCCCCGATGAAGACAATTCCTGCCGCCACTGACGGCTGATTTGCGGCTGCTGCCGCGATCTGCGCCTGCTGGGCCGCCTGATCCTGCGCTGCCGCAGCTTGTTGCGCTGCTGTGACTGCCTGCGCCTGTATCGCAGCGATCTGATCCTGCGTCGCATATGCTGCTGCTTCATAGCGGACGTAGCCAATCTGGCTGCCAACCTGTACAAAATACCAGCCGGTGTTGGTCTGGCCCCAGCCCCAAACGGTATTTCCTGCCGTCACGGACGTAAGCTTTGCCGCGTTATTGTCCGGCAGCGTCCGGACAACAGCATTTTTTGTCACATTCATCAGTCTCGGCACACTGAACTGCTCCACCACAAAGCCCGGCATCTGAATCTGCACGGATGTCTGTGTCTCTGCCGCCCGCAGCGTCGTCTCCGGCACGCATACCCCAAGCGCTGCCGCCAGAACTGCAGCCAGAATTTTTGCCGTTTTTTGTTTCTTTTTTTCATGCTCCCTCTCATTTCCGCCCTGCGTGCAGGACTGGTGGTTTTTATGTCTTCTGCATTGTATATCCATCATACCAAATACAATGGAAAATCAAAAAGCTCTTTTTATTTATGACAATAGAATGCTCGCAAAGCGTGCATTCTATTGTTGTCATACCATAAATCTGACAACTCATTTATTTTCCTGCACCATATGATAAAATACACCTTCCCCGGCTCACGTCGTCTGACGCATCGGCTCACCTTTAATCACAAAGCCCGCCTTTTGATAGCAGCTGACCGCTCTTTTTTATTCCATGTTCGGACCTCCAGATACAGCGGCTTTGTTCCAAACAGTACTTTCGATATTTCACAGGCAGTTTTCGTCATCTGCTGCCCATAGCCTTCGCTGCAGCAGTCAGGATTTACGCCGATTCCGAAAAAGATCTCTGTTTTCTCTTCGTATAAATTGATAAAACCGACCAGCTTTGTTTCATCATAAAAAGAGTAAAAATGGTTCGCTGGATTTGCAAACCCAAAGCCTCTTTTTTTTCTGTTCCTCATACGGTATGGAATTATAAACCGCATATTCACCGGGATATTTCCATTCCGTGATAAAGCATTTTTCCTTTTCGGTTGTTTTATGATAGGTAAGCATATTTTTCTCCACACTCATTTTTTTGATAGTTTCTTCTGAATCGCTTTCCTTCGCATAACCTCACCACTGCCAGCGTATACTATAGTAGACGGAGGTGACTGCGGTATGTTAGCCTGGATTTCTTATCTGATTTTAAAATGTAAAAGCTTTTTTAATGGCTCCCGGGGGAATTGATAGATATATTCTCACAATGTATTGTTATTTCTGAAAATTTGCATTTCAAGAAAAACTGATACTCCGGATGGTCAAAATTATTTTCATACTCTTCCCGTATGACTTTTCTCAGCCAAGCTTCACCTTTTTGTATAAATTTCTCATATCGGACTATTTTTATGAGTCCTTTTTCCTCTGCAAGCAATAGTTCCGTATACGCATCCTCAATATATTCGCAAAAATCCACCTTTACAGGAACCGATGAAACATATACATCCGGAATGCCGATATTTCCCTTTTCACATTTTTCCAAATGATTACAAGAATATATGTATCCTGATACTCCCTTATAAGTATCCGCTAACGCATTCGGATAATATTCCTCATATTGCAGCCTGCCATCCTGTGTAAATCCATAAGATCCCCACTTGTGCCAGATTCCCGTATACTGAAAATTTTTCTCTTTACACGTTTTTTCGACTGCATTGCTAAGATATACCAATACATTTTCTCTCTTGCCCGAAAAATAAATCAACGGCAAATTGTGATTGGAAATTCTCGGTTCGAGAACCTGTATCCCCTTTATTTGTGAAGCATGAAAAAAGTCATATACCCCCTCCCAAACTGTATGGCAAGCATCCGATGCAACTGTCTTTACAGAAAAATGCTCCATCTGCGCACTTTGTATTTACCATTACATATTTTCCAGAAAATGGTTGCTGTACCTGTTCCAGTATTCTTTATAAATAAAATCGTCATTTCCATCCAAATTGAACTGATACATCCGAAATATCACAGAAATGTTTTTCGGCTGCCATTGTTCTTCATAGGAATAGCAATAGCTCATGCCGAGCTGCGCGTCCCGCTTCTGTCACAATCCCGTTATGCCAGAATTCTTTCCGAAGCTGGCATTCCTGCCGTCCGGCACGCGCATCACATACATCTGCCCTCATCTCCCACTCAGCGCGGCCGCCGCTTTCCATAACAGATCAAACAGCATATGGATTACCCAGGCAAGTGCAACTGCAATTGTGGCGGCAGCCACGATCTGCACAACATTTTCCTGCTGCGGCAGCCAGTCATTGACAACGCGGTAAAACACAAACATATGGCACAGATACAGCTCCAGCGAAAAGCTGCCCACTGCTTCCAACCACCGGATTTTCTCATGCAAAAATGCACAGCCCTGCACCATCAGGTACGTCCAGATCAGCCCTGCAAGCAGACCGCTGCGGATTTTTTCTTCCAGCGGAGGGATCACGGTATAGCCTTCCAGCCCCGTTTTGATGACAAAATACATTCCGGCCGCCAGTGCCAGAAGCTGTAACGGATACAAAAACCCCGCCGCCTTTAACAGCTGCCTTTCGTACTGCGCAAGCAGCATTCCAAACAAAAAATGTAACATTGAAATGTACCAGAACAGCGCGCGTCCCTGCCAGATCAGCAGTCCGGAATACGCCGTCAGGCAGACCGCCATCAAAAGCATCCGCACCCACGATCTGTCAGAAAGCCGGTAAACAACGTAAAACGCCAGATAAAAGACCAGAATATTTCGGATATACCAATACTCTGCTCCGGTCAGGAACGAAACCCATCCTGTCATTCCCGAAATTCCACCGTCATAGACCGTAATCAGTCCCACAATCAGAAGATACGGTAAATAGACAGTTTTAAAACGTTTCCACAAAAATGTTCCGTTGATTCTCTTTTTTCCAACACTTTTGACCAGCCCGTAGCCGGACACTGCAAAAAATAAATCCACACCGTAAACACCGAACCTGCCCAGCCCATACTCCAGCAGATCGCTGTGAAATATCTCCCCAATCCACACTGCATAATGGCTAATCAGAACCAGGAAAATGGCAATTCCGCGCAGCATCAGGCTCTGTTCCTTCGTAAGAAAAGCTTTTCTCTGAGTCATTGTTTTCTTCTTTCATTTATTCCTTTCAAATGCAAAAAAATTCAGGTTTTAAAATCGCAATGCTGCCCGGATCGTTTCATATAACGCCGGGTTTCCGGTCTGCAGGTTGATGCTGCCGTCCTTATTGACCAAAATCAGAAACAACACCGCTGCCTGAAAGAAAATCGCTGCCTTCAGCCAGGCGACATACAGGCCATAGACCTTTTTCTGCCGCGCCGCTTTCGCTGCCCCAAGCACTGCCACAACCGCCGCCAAAAAGATGCCAAAGGACACGTCGCAGCCATAGCGAATCAAAATTCCCGCGCCGTTTGCATCCACACAGCCAATCACAAGCGCTACTGCAAGGGAAACGCAGCAAAACCACGTCAGTTCTTTGGAAAGTACACCGTTTTTTTGAGTCTGCCGAGCAAAAAAAAATCCCCCAGGTCAGCATACTGCAGGCGAAAATCCCGCCAAACCAGCTTTCCGTTACCAGTTTCCCGAGATAATCCGTCGCAATCGATGCGCTCTGCAAATACGGAAACTTTCCTTCCAGCTGCATCGGTTCGAACAGGAAATACCAGATTCCATACAAAATCCGCTCCAAATTCGTGCCGCGGTGTGTCATATCGTTGCTCGTCATGCTATAGGACGCACCAAAATCAAAGGGGGAGCCAAACCGCAGGCGCATTATACGCCATCAGTCCGGCCGCAGTCAGTACATAGGGGCACAACAAGCGCAGCTGTCTGTCTCCAGCCCTTCTTTGAAAACAGCTCTTTTTTACAAAGACCCTCTCCCAGAACAAAACAACCGCCAGTGCTGCAAACAGGATAAACTGGGGCCGGCATCCTGCCGTGAGAGCCATACAGAAAGAGCCAAACGCATACAGCCCCACCGCTTTTTTCGGACGGTTCAGCCCTGCCAGATACAGCCAGAGTCCCCCTGTTGCAAACATCGCGGACGCAACAATCGGCACATGGTAAAGATCCGGTCGAATTAACAGATAAAACATCGAATAGCTTCCGACGAGCATCCCGGTTCCTACCGCCCACAGATAAAAGGGCTGCTCCTTAAAATACCGTTTCATCAGTTCATAGACAAACCCAGCCGCCGCAATGATAAATCCTGCAAAAAAGACAAATACCGCCACATAGTTTTGCAGCGCGCCCCCCGTCAGCAAAAAATAATAGGGCAAATACAATAGCAGCACTGGGACAATACCGAAATACACATAATATTTCCCATCGTGATAGGCATAGTCCGCCCGATAGCCGATTCCTGCCGCCTGCAGTGCGATGGTATCATAGGGATTTTTCACCGCTAAAAGCGCTTTTTCCGCATCTCCGACACTGACCTTCCCCTCTGAAAGCGCTTCCGCCAGCTCCTGGTACTGCGCATGATGCACTGCCAAGTTCTGTCGACATGCCGGATTGATGCGGACGAAGAACAATGCCCCTGCCAGCAATATTGCAGTAAACCCCAATACGACTACAAACCGCTTTTGACGACCGCGCGCATCCTGCGCGTCAAAGCTGATCTGATGCAGCCTGCTGCCTTTTTTCAGCAAAAGCATTCCAAACACAGCCGCCCACAAAACCACAAAGCGTCCCGCCCGAAAGTGGAATGGAATCGTTCCATTTGCAGACAAACCATGATATTTTACAACCAGCTCGCCATAGCTTCCTGCGGCAGCATTTCCAGAGGCGTCCGCCGTCTGGATGCGGATATAGAAATCCGACACCTTTCCATACGGATACACCTTTAAATACCGATTTTCCGGAACCGACTGCAGCAAAATTCGCCCGTCGCCCAGGCTATAAGGATAGCTGTTTCCCTCGTCCCGTGCAAATACCTCTGCCAGAACAGGCTGATTATACAAAAAATCCAGATTCAAAAAAATCCGTTGCAGCGAGCCTTTATAATTTTTTACCCGCAGCGTCAGGCTGCCGTCCGGGACGTGCAGATAGCCCGCGTCATCCAGGTAGCTGCCGTCAAGCAGGTACAGTGCGCTGCCGCCTTCCGTTGTCTGATCGCCTGCTGCCGTCGTAGCGTTGCCGCAGCGTCACCGCTCTGCTGCCGCACGTCCTGATCCAGCTCCTCGATCGCCGTATAACCCGCGAGAATTTCCGCCCGCGCAGTCAGATCCTCTGTTTTTTTGTCACCGTCGTCCAGAACGAGAACTGACACGGTATCAATTCCAATAAAAGGGCTGCCAGCAATGCTGCAGCCGCCTTTTTTATCCATTCAGAGCGCATCTTGCATCTCCCTGCTTTCTGATTTTTCTCCTGCCTGCCATCCAAATATCCCATATGTCATAAAAATCTCCATTCCGCAGGCGCTTTGCGCCGAAGGAATCGCGAGCAGAACTTCCAGTTCTGTTCTGCGATAATAGCTACTTTGTGACGCCTGCGGCACAAATAGCTGTGCGAAAAATAAGCGATCACGCTTATTTTTTCACACTAGGCTCTTGTTTCAGTGTAGCATAAAAAAAAGAAAAGTGAAAAGCTCTGCATTTTTCATGCAGAGCTTTCACTTTCTTATGAGGGGGGAGATAGTGAGTTGTTCTACTATCTGAAATCTATGATACCCGAAAATTGTGAGCATTTTGTGTACAGTTTCTAAAAAGCTTCTTAAAAGTTATAAACTGCGTCTAAAATCCATTTCGCGTTGTCAAAAAATATCAGCTTTTCGCCACCATCGCGCGGCTCTGTTACCGGTACTGCTGCATCACAAGCTGCAGCTTCGTATTTCCCTGCCAGGTATTGACGCCCGGATAATACACGACGTCAAAATACAGAGGACTGCCTTTTCCGCTGTACAGTCCGTCCAGCGCAGTCTGTCCGTATTTTTCTGCCGCATAGGCTTCGAAATTGTCCTTTCCGCCAAAATACATCATCTCCCAGCGTTTTTGCTCGCTGTCCTCCACCGTAAAACGAAGCACATTTCCTGCTTTGCCGAGTGCACGAGCCGAAACAAACTTCAGATCTTTTTGTGCAAATACCGGCTTCGAATTGCCTGTTCCAAAGGGCTCCAGCAATTCCAACTCCTCCACCAGCCTAAACGATACATAGGATACCGGCATTGGAACATCGATATGGATTTTTTCCTGCAGATCGTCCTCCGTCAGCGTACATATTTCATTGATCTTCTGACGGAACGGCTCCACATCCTCTTCCCGCATGGAAAGTCCCGCCGCCATCTTATGCCCGCCATATTTGGTGAAAAAAGCTGCTGCATTTCGTCATTTCTTCATAAATATGATACCCTTCAATCGAACGCGCGCTGCCTTTTACGCCCTCTTCGCCTCGAGTCAGCACAAAGGTCGGGCGATAATAGCGTTCCCGGATTCTTCCGGCGATGATACCGGCGATGCTCTCATGGCAGTCCGGCAGGAAAACAACCAGAACACGGTCGTCCTTTAAGGGGCCGGATTCGATCATCTCTACCGCTATCTTGACATATTCCTCTGTCATTTCTTTCCGACTGTCGTTTAACTGCTTCAAAAATGCTGCCTGCGCTACCGCAGCTTCTCTTGTTTTGCTGTCCAAAGCTCCATCGCGCGCTGCGCGCTGTCCAGACGCCCGGAGGCGTTCAGGCACGGACCGAGCACAAAGCCGATATGAAATGCCCCCAGCTTTCCATCCTGCCAGGGTAAAATCTGGTTGACCTCCATCAGCGCATGCAATCCGACATTCTGCGTCTGTTTCATCAGCTCCAGCCCGTGCCGCACCAAAATCCGGTTTTCCTCCCGCAGCGGCATAACGTCGCAAATCGTTGCAAACGCCGCAAATTCCAGCAGCTCATCCAGCAGGCTTCTTTTTCCGGATGTTAAATCTGTTGAAATCCCGTCAAAGCCGAACTCTGCAAATAAAAGCTGCATCAGTTTAAATGCAACAACCGCACCACAGATTTCCTGGAACGGATAAGTGTCTCCCGGCTGCTTCGGGTCGATGACCACATCCGCAGGCGGAATTTTATACCGCCGTCTGGATGTCTCTCCTGTTTCCGGATCCGGCTCTGCAAGGGGTTCTTCCTCATATGGAATTTCATGGTGATCCGTAATAATCACAGTCATTCCGTATTTTTTTTGCCTGCTCAATCTGTGCATACGCTGCAATGCCGTTATCGCAGGTCAGAATCGTGTCGATCCCATCTGCGTAAGCTTCTTCATGTCTACCAGATGTTCGTTTAAACCATAACCATCCTTCATGCGGTGTGGAATCATCGTATCCACCACCGCGCCGCAGGCTTCCAGACCGCGCTTCAAGATATAAGAAGAACAGATGCCGTCCGCATCATAATCTCCGATGACGCGGATCGGCATCTGTCCTTTGATTTTATCTTTCAGCAGTAGCACCGCCTCGCGGCTTCCTTTTAAAAGTGCCGGATCATACAGATCCCGGATCGTGCCGTGGAGATACTTTTCAATTGCTTCATCTCCTTCGATGTCCCGGTTTCGTATGACGCGGGCCAGCACCGGGCTGATGGAAAACCTCTGCCCGATGCCATTAAAATCCGCCTTTTTGCGGCAACGTACCATTTTGCCATTATTTTGCTGCCTTTTTATCCTTCTCTGCTTTCTTTCCGCCTACTCTGGTGCGCAGCAGATACCAGAACGCGCTCGCCAGGCAGATGGAGGAATAAGTACCGCATGCAATGCCGACCATCAGGGGGGCAGTGCAAACTCTTTGATACTGGACACGCCCAGGATGTACAGCACTGCAACCATAATAAAGGTCGTCAGGGATGTGAAAATACTTCTGGACAGTGTCTGGGAAATACTGCGGTTTACAATCGCCGCAAGCTCTTCCTTTGTCTTATAAGAGGTCATGTTCTCGCGGATACGGTCGAAGATAACGATGGTGGCGTTGATGGAATATCCGACAATCGTCAGCATGCATGCAATGAAAGTATTGCCGACAGAAACTCTTGCCGCCGCATAGAACGCAAGTACAACCAGTACGTCGTGTACCAGTGCTGCTACGCTGCTGGCACCGAATCTGACATCCTTGAAGCGGAACCATACATACAGAAGCATCAACACGGTAGATACCACAACCGCAGATACTGCGCCGGTACGCATTTCAGAGCTGATGGTAGAGCTGATGGTCTCTGCTGTGATCTTCTCCGGATCTACACCAAATTCCTCTTCCAGTCTGGAATTTAATTCTTCTCTCTGAGAAACATCCAGCGTTGCAGACTTGAAGATAACCTGATTGGAGCCCTGCACCTTCTGGGTCTGTACGTTTGCATCCTTGCTGATTTCCTCGATGATCGGAACGACCTTTTCATCCAGCTCTTCGATGCTCATATCTTCGTTAAACTCTACACTGGTAGAAGTACCGCCCTTGAACTCCAGGCTGTAGTTTAACGCATCGCCGCCATTGCCTTTATGCACACCCATCGTCACAAAGCCCGCAATGATGACAACTGCAGACAGGATGAAGAAAATCTTCTTTTGCCCAGGAAATCGATTACCTTTGTCTCTTTTTGCACGGCCATAGAATTTCTCATTACGGATACCCATCGCATAAAATGCGTTCAGGATCAGCTTGGTTACAACCAGCGCAGTAAACAGGGAAACGACGATACCGAGTGCCAGGGTCTGGGCAAAGCCCTTGACGGTACCGGTACCCATAAAGTACAGCACTACCGCTGCGATCAGCGTCGTTTACGTTGCCGTCGATAATCGCGGACAGCGCTTTCTTAAAACCGATCTGAATCGCAGATTTTACAGTTTTGCCAGTTGCGATTTCTTCCCGGATTCTGGCGAAAATAATAACGTTTGCATCGACTGCCATACCGATCGACAGGATGATACCTGCGATACCGGACAGGGTCAGGGTAACATCAAAGCCATTCAGCAGCAGAACAACCAGCACCGTGTAAATGCACAGTGCGATGGAGCTTGCAACACCGGGAATCCAGTAAACAGCGATCATGAAAACAATAACAATCGCAAGACCAATTGCACCGGCAATCAGGCTCGTACGGACCGCTGCAGATCCGAGCTGTGCGCCTACTACGTTGGAACGCAGCTCCTCCAGTTCCAGCTTCAAACCGCCGATACGGATGGTAGAAGCAAGGTTTTCCGCCTCTTCAAAGGAACTCATGCCATTGATGACTGCCTTGCCGTCTGTGATCTCCGCCTGTACAGACGGTGCACTGATCATCACCTGATTGTCATAAACGATGTAAATAACATCATGGTTCGGATATGCTGCCTTTGTCGCATCAGCGAACTTTTTGGTTCCATCTGCAGTCATAGTCAGAGATACAACAGGCTCCTGATTATTCATACTATTGGTCTGATAGGCTGCCTGTGCATCTGCTACATCCGTACCGCTTAATACTTCCTTACCGTCCTTGTCCAGGAAGGTTAAGGAACCGGGCTTACCCAGTTCTTCCAGAATCGCATTTGCGTCAGTTACTCCGGGAATTTCAATATTGATCCGGTCGGAGCCCTCCTGATATACCTGCGCCTCTGTGGAATAATTGTCTACACGCTGCTGGAGCTTATATATGGTATCTGCCATATCCTCCGAGCTGGGTGCTTCGTCTCCCCCACCACCTGATAGGTGATGCTTACGCCGCCTGCCAGATCAAGTCCCTGCTTAATGTTTGCAGCGGAGCCTGTCTTTGCGCTATCCAGTCCGAATACCGCAGTCCAGGTACCTGCCAGCAGAAACGCGATCACACAGACAAGTGTAATGATGCCTTTCTTCTTGCTCATTTTGCGTACTCCTTATTCTTCTTCGTCGGCCAGTGCCGCTTTTATCATAATCGCGCATTCCACGCGCTTTTTCTGAAGCTCACAGCCAAGCTCGTAGACGTCGTCGATCTTTCCGTGACAATTATAGGAATTGGCAGCACAGCCACCGCTGCAGTAAAATTTTGCAAAACAGCTTCTGCACTTTTCTTTGGCGTAAACATTACAGCATTTGAACTCGTCCACGATGTCAGGACGCACAATGCCTTCGTCCACGTTGCCCATCAGGAACTTCTCGTTGCCCACAAACTGATGGCAGGGATAAAAATCGCCCCAGGGTGTTACCGCCAGATACTCTGTACCCGAGCCGCAGCCGGAAAGGCGCTTTGCCACACACGGGCCGCCGCTTAAATCGATCATAAAGTGGAAGAAGTTGACGCCTCTGCCCTCTTTTTCTGACGCTTTAAACAGCTCGACTGCCAGCTTGTCATATTCCTCAAGCAGCTGCGGAACATCTTCCGGACGCAGCGCATAGGGCTCTTTTGGGATCTGTCACAACCGGCTCTACCGAGATCTGTTCAAAACCAAGGTCTGCCAGATGCTTGACATCCTCGGAAAAATCCAGATTATTATGGGTAAAGGTACCGCGTACATAATAATTGGTCTGGTGACGGCTCTCGGCGAGCTTCTGGAACTTCGGTACAATCAGATCATAGCTGCCCTGCCCACCCCTAAACGGGCGCATTCTGTCATGTACCTCTTTCCGGCCGTCGATACTCAAAACGACATTGCTCATCTCTTTATTCAGAAATTCCATAATTTCATCATTTAAAAAAGCACGCCGTTGGTCGTCAGGGTAAAGCGGAATTTTTTTTTTGTTATGAGGCTCCTCCAGGCTTCTGCCATATGCAACCAGATCCTTAACAACCTGCCAGTTCATCAGCGGTTCTCCGCCGAAAAAGTCAACCTCAAGATTTACTCTGCTTCCTGAATTTGCCACAAGGAAATCTAAAGCCTTCTTTCCGACTTCAAAGCTCATCATGGCTCTTCTGCCATGATATTCACCCTCTTCTGCAAAGCAGTACTGGCAGGCGAGGTTACAGTCATGGGCAATGTGCAGGCACAATGCCTTGACTACAGTCTGGCGCTGTTTGAAATTGCCGATATATTTTTTTTTCATAGATGTCTTCTGTAAACAGGACATTATCCTGCGCCAGCTCCAGAATCTCCTCTACTGCCTCACGCACCTCGTCGTGGCTGTAGGTCAGCTTCTGACAGGCTTCCACTGCCGCTGTCACGGTATCCACATCCCGAATGCCGCCGGAAACAAGCTGTTCCGCCAGAGGGATTACATCATAAACCACATCGTCTACAATATGCACGCTGCCGCTGTTGACGTCCATAACGATATTGTAGCCGTTGTTCTTATACTGGTGTATCACTTTCCAAAATCCTTTCGTTTCTCGTATTCCTCTTAAACGCATAATAAGCAGCGATATGCATCGCTGCTTATATCTCGTCGCGTCGTCTGCTTATTTCATCTTCTCGCAGCTCTGATTGCCAACCGTGCAGGATGTCTTACATGCGGACTGGCAGGATGTCTGACACTCGCCGCATCCGCCCTTCTTCATGGATTCCTTCAGGTTTCTTGTTGTTAATGTCTTGATGTGCTTCATCTCACATAACCTCCTTATGTGTCACGCCAAAAAAGGCGCCGTCTTTTTCGAAATTTAATTTATTATAGCATAGATTCTTCTATAGGGGAAGTGTTTTTTTTAAAATGAGCTGCAAAGCGGCAGAACTCATGTTACCGTTTACCCGCGCCATTCGCAATACAATAGAATGCACGCTCCGCGAACATTCTATTGTCATGAACCGCGTCTTTGCCCTTCTCCCGGCGTCAGCTGAGCATTCCGCCCAGCATTCCCGCGCCGCTGCAGATCATCAGTGTAGTAAAAAGTGATTTTACCGACATCCTGAAGACCGTGATTGACTATCAAAGTCAAAGCTGCCAGCACACAAAAATACAGACTCCCGGTCAAAAGTCCCCATAAAAAACGCCGATCCTGCATTCCTTTTCCGGCAAGCCAACCGGAAAGTCCCGCTGTCACCGCATAAATTACAAGAATTCCGATCGACACTGCCTGTGCGGAAAGCTGCATCCGATACAGCAGCAGTGCCAGAAGTAATAACAGCGCCCCAGCCATAAGATACGACACCAACAGGCTTTTTAACAAAACAACCGGCATCCGCGCACCGGTTTGTGAAATTCCGGTTTTTCTTTTTTTCCATGGACATGCCTCCTGCTGCATACCGCCTGCCAGACGGCAGACAGTGCTTTGCATTTCTTCATGTCCCATGTATATTCCCCGTCAGCTAAAAACTTTCCGATAAGAGAAGTTTTTTATAAAAACTTCCGGCGTTTCAAGGCTTTCCCGGGCAGTATCCGCACAGAAACCATCACACACTCTTCCGGGCAGCTGCAGGCGGATAAAAAATAATCCTCCAAAACCGGGTATTCACAAAACCTCGATCCCCAACCAGGCCGGTCTGCTTCCTCGACCCTGTTTTGGTTCCAGTCTACCATCAGTGCACGCAAATCTCTCGAAAGCCCGGTTCCGGTCAGCTTGACATAGCTTTCCTTGACTGTCCATTCCCGTAAAAATCGCTCCGTCTCTGCTTCTGACAGGAACAGTTCTTCCTTCTTGTCAAACTGTTTCTTCCAGGCCTCCAGCTGTTCCTGTAGATAAAACTTCTGCAAAACGCTGCGCCGGATCTTTGTTCTTTGCTGAAGATCCACGCCCACCGGGCAGTCAGAAAAAGCGCACACCGCATAATCTCCCGAATGGGAAAGGCTCAAAAATGCCCGTCTCCCATCCTGTATAAAAAGATACGGCTGCCCGTTTTTGGTATAACACACCGGACAGCCGTCAAATCCGTTTCTGCGTTTCGCCTCTTCTGCCAAAAAGACCTGCCGTCAGACTTGCCGCACGCTGTTTTGTCTGTCTGCACGACAATGCTTTTTGTCTGCGAACCTCATCCAGCTGTGCGAGCGCCTTTTTCTGCATCGTCTCATCAAGGAGCGGCCGGATATCCGCCAGATAAATTTTTACTTTTCCGTTTTGAACCATCCGGTCGCTCCTTTCTGTCTGCGAAAAGCATCCTGCGGCAAAGTGGAATTTTATTCCCTTCCCTGCCGCTGATAAAAAGCCTTTCGAGCTACGTTTTTTTACAGCAGATGTGCGCGCAGGTCTTCTGCACTTCTGGAAGAAAGATAAGCCGGAGCGATATCAAATACAGTCTTACAGCCGCTCATGCCCTCTTTGCTCATGCGATAAGCGGCTCTTGCATAAGCTACGATAACAGAACCGGTAAATTCCGGATTGAATCGAGCTTTAAGTTGTATTCGATCACATGCTTATGCTCGTTGTCCATTCCGGTCACGCCGGTGCGAATGACACAGCCGCCGTGGGGAAGTCCGCTGTGATCTCTCTTCATCTCTTCCTCAGAAATGAAATGTACGGTTGTATCATAGTCTGCAAAATAGTTCGGCATGGTCTTGATCTCTTCTTCGATCTTTGCAAGATCTGCGCCCTCTTTGGCAACAACAAAGCACTCTCTCGTATGCTTCTGTCTGGTGGTCAGTTCAGGATTTTTGCCGCTTCTGACCGCATCGAGTGCCTCCGGTACCGGAATGGTATACTGTCTGGCATCCTTTACGCCCTCAATCCGGCGAACCGCATCGGAATGACCCTGACTGACGCCCTTGCCCCAGAAGGTATAATCCTGTCCTTCCGGCAGAATACAGTTTGCATATAAGCGGTTTAAGGAGAACATTCCAGGATCCCAGCCGCAGGAAATAATGCCGATTTTTCCGCCTTTTTTTTTTTGCAGCGTCAACGTCTGCGAAATGCTCCGGGATTCTTGCGTGGGTATCAAAGCTGTCTACAACGTTGTAATCCGCTGCATATTTGGGGGTCTGAGCCGGCAGATCCGTCGCGCTTCCGCCGCAAAGAACCAGCACGTCGATCTGATCCTGCATATGCTCCAGCTCAGAAGCTTCCAGCACCTTTACGCCTGCAGTGCGTACCTTTACGTTTTCCGGATTTCTTCTGGTAAATACTCCGACCAACTCCATATCCTCATTATGGGCGATTGCGCTCTCTACGCCTCTGCCCAGATTTCCGTATCCTAAAATTCCGATTCTGATGCTCATTTTTTCTCCTTACCCGCTATTATGTCTGTGCGATTTTTTTGTCGCGTTTATTTTAGCACAAACCGTTTTCATAGAAAACCTTTTTTTTTAGACTTTTTCCCCACTAATATAGTCGGAAAGATCCTGCTTTAACTGTTCCCAGGCATCCTCATGCTCCGCATAATACAGCGGACAGAGCTTTCCGCCCGCATCATAATGGCGTTTTACATCCGAAACATCCAGATTGTATTCCTCCATCAGCCAGCCCCAAAAAAGCTTTAGCAGGGACTGATAGGTTGCATCCGTAAATTTTCCGTCCTGGTCCAAATAGCAGCATTCAATGGAAATCGAGTGGTCGTTTTCCCCAATCACCGCATATGCCATCTCATTTAACGGAATACACTGGACAATCTCGCCCTCATATCCGATCACAAAATGTGCGGAAGCTGATGTCAGCCCGGTCTGTGCCAGTCCTTCGAAATAGTCCCGGTTCTGCCGTGCAGATGTCCCAGGATTCGCCGTATAATGCACATACAGCTGCGTAACCGTCGAAAGCGCATCCTGCGGTCTGGAGTATGGATTCGGTGTCAGGAGTGCTTCTTCCATCGGCGGTTTCTCGCACTTTTTTTTGTTCCAGAATCTGGGTAATCCGGGAAATTGCCCCGGTTTCCGTACTCTGATTCTTCGAAATGCTGACGAATTTCCAAACCGCAAACGCCGCCAGCACTAAAAACAGCAACGCAGCAATATAAACCGCAATGCTTTGCTAATTCTTTCTGCAGGCGGGTTCGACGACGGCAGCTCCTTTTCCTGTTCGCAGCAGGCGGTACAGGGCGGCGCCTGGCAGGAGCTTCATATTGTACAGCAGCACGACGGCGGATGGACGGTTCGTACTGCGTAGCGGATGAACGGCGTGCCGCCAAGTCGCTGTAGCTCTGGCAATCCCGCGCACGCGCCGTTTTTTGCTCCATACGGTTATCCCAGTCATCGAACAGCGGCCGTTCTTCGCCCCATAAAAGATCCAGTTGTCCTGTTTTTCTGTTCTTCGTATATTTTTTTTTTGTCGTCACCGGGCTATCCCACAATTTCAGCTCCGGTTCCGAATTTCTTTTTTCTTTTTGTCATATAAAAAACCGCTCCCTTATATCCTGTCCGGCAGTTTGCCATACTCGTCAGGATATCACAGGGAACGGTTTCTTTTCAGAAAAATTTCCTAAGATTTTCTTAAATCATCCAATGCTGTCTCAAACAGGCACGCAGCGCTTTGACGCAATGATTCATGACAACAGAATGCTCGCAGAGCCTGCATTCTATTGTTTCTCGATCGGATTTTTATAAAACTCTACGAAATCCGTGTACCCTTCTTTGGTCAGCTGTTCCTTCTGGAACTTCTTGTTTTTGTTCATGCGCGCAACCAGAATCTGATCGCCGTTCTTTCTCGCTTCCTGCGCCTGTGCGATCACTTCGCAAAGGCGGTCGCCGGATACACCTTTTTCGATCAGGTATGCGATCTTTTTCGGCTGTCCGGGAATCTGGAATCCGTTTTCCATCATCAGCAGGATGATGCGCTCAAAAGCCGATGGAAAATCCGCACGCCGGAACGTCTTTTCCGGTAAATTTGCCTACCATCTTGTCGTAACGACCGCCGCCTCCGCAGCTTCCTCCAAACTGAGGGATGGCAATTTCGAAAATGGTTCCGGTATAGTAGGACATACCGCGCACCAGAGTCGGATCAAAGGTGATCTCAAATTCAGACGCTTTTGTGTGGCGCGGACGCTGTCAATGATCTCGGAAAGGTTCTGGGAAACCTCAGGCTCGAGGAAATCCCCCAGCTTTTCTGCCAGCCATGCTACGCTGTTTCCGTTTGCAGTCAGCTCATCAAACAGAGCCATATATTTGTCAGCCGCTTCTGCTGCGAAACCGCTCTCTACCAGCTCAGCCTTTACACCATCTGCGCCGATCTTATCCATCTTATCCAGAATGATGAATACCGTATCATAATCTTCTTCTGCAAAGCCGCTGTAGGCTGCCATTGCCTTTAAGATTCTTCTTTCATTGATGCGGATGACGAAATCCTGAAAGCCGAGCTTGCCAAGGGTCGTAGTCGTTGCCAGAATCAGCTCGATCTCCGCCAGATTGGAAGGCTCGCCCAGAATATCAATATCACACTGCATAAACTGACGGTACCGACCTCTCTGCGGACGGTCAGCTCTCCATACATTGCCGATCTGAAGCGCCTTAAACGGGGACGGAAGCTCGTTTGCATTGATTTGCATAAAAACGAACCAGCGGAACCGTCAGGTCATAACGCAGACCGCCGTCTACCAGATCCATCTCCTCTTTTGCTTCCGCAAGATTTAATTTCTCGCCGCGTTTTAAAATTTTAAAAAATCAGTTTTGCATTTTCGCCACCCTGCTTGCTGTTTAAGTTGCCAATGGATTCCACACAGGGTGTTTCAATAGAAGTAAATCCAAATTTTCCGTAAGTTTCCTTAATCACGTTGATGCAGTAATCCCGCAGCTGCATTTCTGCAGGCAGAATATCTTTCATACCGGTGACAGGCTTTTTATTCAGTGCCATTTTACCGTTCTCCTTTGTTCGCAGTCCTATCGTTTCCGATTTTATACTATTTGAACGTTTTTTACAAGTAATAAATCGCTCCTGTTTCCGCACACAGGCACGCCAGCCGCGCGTTTGCCCGAACAGTACGGTAAGAGCAGCCGCAGTCGATATCATAATACAGACAGTTCTTCTGCGGATCATAATGCTGGTAAACCAGACCGCCGTTATACATCATGTAATCCTTGGACAACGTCGGCGTATGCCCCGCAACGATCATCCCGTTTTCGATTCCCCCTGCCAGATACGCATCTTCCCGCGCGCGGAGATAAAAATCTTCGACACAGGTATATTTTCCGGTCAGACCAGCTGTCGGGAACTGCTCCAGATATCCGGCATGTACCACTACACATTCCCTCTCCGGCAGGGAAAATCTGCAAAAATAGGGCCTTGCTTCCATCCTGACTGCCCACCGCCGCAGATCTGCCATGGAAATACACTGTTCTGTAATCAGCTCCTCCAGCGTCCCATAATGATCGAACACCCGGATTTGCTCTGTCTGTCGGTTATGCTGCTCTATCAGGTTCTTTGTCTCCTGATAGAGATGCTCCAGATCCTTGCTGCTGCTTTCATCGATCACAAGCTGCCGCTTCTCCTGCACTGCCAAAAGCAGCTCCAGATAACATAAAAACTCTTCCTCATGATTGCCGCGCAGCAGCAGAATATTTTTGAGGAACCTGCTCCATCCAGCATAGCATTTCATAGTTTTGACTTCCACGGTCAATGTAATCTCCCGCCAGGATCAGCTTATCCTGATCCGAAAAGCCGATCTTTGCAAGCATCGCGTTCAGCTCGTCAAAGCAGCCGTGCAGATCGCTCATGATATAGGTATATCCAGCTTCTGTTTTGCCTGTTTTGGGGGACAGCTTTTTACCTGGTATCTTTTTTTTTGAACCACCTTGTCCAGTGTTTTAAATTGGTCATATCTCTCTTTCTTGAACTACTTCTCTGCGCAGATCAGATTCTTATAGAATTGCACTGCGCCGGGCAGGCAGTTATATTCCATGCACTCGTTCAGCCCATGCATGCCCTTCATCTGCTCCGGTCCGTAAACCACAGGCGCAAAGCGGATGCAGTTGTCACATACCGGACTATAGAACTGTGCATCGGTAGCCCCGGTCATTACATAAGGGCTGGATGGCAGGTCCCGGAAAGGTCTGTGCAATTACCTGTTCCATCAGACGATAGCCCTCACCATGGATATCTACAGGCTTTGTATAGTCATTGAAATGGATAATTTCCGTCTCTAAACCGTATTTGGAAGCCAGATTCCTAATAATTTCAAGACTTTCCTTTTCTCCCTGATGGGGAATAAAACGCATATTGGCTCCAAGGGTTGCTTCCTGCGGAATCACATTATATGCATCGGAACCGGACTGCATGGTAAATGCAATTGTCGTCTGCAGCATAGCTCCTGCCTGTGCGCTGATCTTCGGAAGTACCGCTTTTAAGAGCGGCTTAAACAGCCACATATTTCCAAGCACCAGCTTTAACCCGAAAGAGGCATATGGTGCCAGAGAAGTAAACATGGCAGAAACCTCCGGAAGCATCTTCTTTTGGAACGGTGAATGCTTTTCTACTTCGGTTACAAAAGCACAAAGGCGTGCAATCGGTGTTCCCTTAGATGGCGCACTGGCATGTCCTCCATTACTTTTTGCAGTAAACTTCACGTCGGCTTTGCCCTTCTCAAAGACACCCACCATTGCAAAGTTTCCAGGAATTCCTCCAACGGGTTCCGTAATGATGGCTCCACCCTCGTCACACAGAAGGAACAGCCGGATTCCTCTTTTCTGCAGTTCCTTTACAAGCTTCGGTGCTCCGTCTCCTGCCCATTCTTCGGTACAGGAGGATGCCAGATACACGTCCGTCGGCGGCACAAAGCCTTCCGCAAGCAGTTCTTCCACGGCCTCCAGAAAAGCCATTACCGTACACTTCGTATCCGCCGTGCCTCGTCCCCATACCTTACCATCTGCAATATCTCCGGAAAAAGGAGCGTGAATCCACTCTCCCTCTGCCGGAACGACATCCTGATGACTCATCAGAAGGATCGGCTTTTCGGACGATTTTCCCTTCCAATAATATAACAGGTTTCCGTCTATTTCAGTTTTCTGAAGCTTTTATGTACCAACGGGAAAAAGCTCTTCTAAAACCTTATGAAATTCAAGATATTTCTCTACTTCCGTCTCTCCGGCATGTGAGGTTGTGTCACACTGTACCATCTTAGAAAGCTTTTGGGCAAGCCGAAGTGCCTCTTTTTTCCTCTGCTTCCGGCTTATAATCCGAAAGTTTTCTTCGGCATCAAAAGTGTCCGGACTATTGCAATCAGCAACAATAAAAGAATAATCAGAAGTATTCCCAGTAAACCCAATCCTACATATTTCATGATTCTCGCTCCTTCTTTCCCTTCTTAAAGAAAATCCACGCTACCAGAATGGCAACTGCACCAGACGGGATAATCATAAAGCTGGTTGATCCGATCAGTCCCGGCACAAAAATAAACAGCGCACTCATCAACACAAGGGGAATACAGCGATATGCATATTCTTACGGTAATATTTATATGCCATCGCTCCAAATAACGCCGGAACCACGTTTTCAAACGCCGGCTGCAATACTTCACTCTGTAAAACCGGCTGCAGCGGAACCATTAAAAGGACGCCGACTGCCAAAACCAGAATCGTAACAAGGGATGAGGTTGCAATGGAAATCGTAGAAATGATTTCATTTTCCGGTGTTCCGGTCTTCGCTCCAACCATATCACGCGCATTGACTGCACACGGAATCTTCATATTAATCAGATTACCGGTAATAAATGCAAGGTATCCGCCACCGGAACCCAGCATCGGTGTGTAGATCAAAAAACTCTGCCACACTGCTCACCAGCCATACCAGTCCTACGGACAAAAAAGCTCTTTGCCACCGCTCCAAGATCCGGATAAGCTCCTAAAATTTTTCCCCATCAAAAACGGTGCCCCTACCAGCATAACCAGTGTCACGGCACTTACTACTCTTCCGATTACATGCGTGCGTTTCCGGTATTCTTCCCACGTACTTGTTTTATTTTCTTCCATAATTCTCCTGTCCCTTTCTTAAAATTGTGATCCACTTCTATGTATCTGCTTTTCTTCATCTATCTTATCAGATCAGCCCGACAATCACAGCGGCTGCCATACCGGCAATCATACTTCCTGCAATGGAAAAGCTGTCCACCCAGCCAAGCTTTTTTCTTTTCAGACAGAAATACGAAGATTCCCATTACCAGTGCAGAAACCACCATAACCACAAGCGGAATGATATCACCATGAAAGGTAAACAGACCATTTTCAGAAATAAAGCCTCCAATGTAACGGCCAATGTAGGTACTCACAAGTCCAATGAACATTGCTGTCATCGCAAGATCCGCAAAACCGGCTGATCCCGACTTGCCGGAAGAAGAATTCTTCGTGAGCTTCTGTGTATACTTCTTATTTAAGAAAATCGACAATACCATGCCCCACATAATACAGATACTCATCAACAGAGCAATCGTAGAAAATGACGTTGCTGTCATTTCAGATGCAGAAAGTGTGGTCATTCCCACCTGTTCCGCTGCTGCCTGCGCTACCTGTGTCTCATAATGAAGCGCTCCGATCACGGAAAGACGAAGCCACGGCCACGGTGTTCCCAGGCTTCCGGAAAGTGCAATGACTCCCAGCAAGATTCCAATACTGGCAGTACCGAAAAGGTTGCACTTGAAATAATGGTCCGTTTCATTTTCGTTTCATCCATTCCCAGTGCCTTGCCCGCCTGATACGCTCTGATGAGGAAAATCACACAGACAACTGCCACAAATGCAATGATGCCGCCACAAATGAGGTACATGGGCGCACTGTTCAACTGATTTAAAATCGTCATAACTCTACACTCTCTACTTTTATGGATTTAATCTCCTAAGATTATGCCACATCAACTCCAAAAGTTCCACCTGTTCTTTTCTAAAGAGCGGACCGAATTAAAATCAGATTGTCATGCCAATCGTTTTTATCACTTTTTTCAAAAAGGCAAAATAGAACGTATAGATTATTTCCATACGCTCTATCTCTCATTTCATATTATTTTTTTCTTCCAATACATCCAAATCAAAAGAATGCCGGATTACT
>VOFJ01003255.1_pt1 | contig 29478 bp, 55 predicted proteins | sample 5384081 | NCBI WGS metagenome assembly VOFJ01 (sample SAMN12384729, study PRJNA508395) | human gut metagenome | isolation source: healthy gut I | host: Homo sapiens | reverse complement strand
AAAGGCGATGTCAATCTGGAATGGCTCCCGCTGTGGCATCTGTAATCCCTGTTCATCTGCAATTACCAGATAATAAGTAGCGGTATTGCTGTATTTCAAAGATTTCAGATTGAACTGACAGCGGAAAGTTCTCTCTGCACCGTTATCGCTGGTCTTATCTGCAATAATCTTCTGAACATCACTGATCTGCTTAGCCGTTTTCGTCCGTAAAGTAAACCTGATAAGTAGCCGCTTCACGGTTTGCGCTGACTGCAGCCTTCTGATAGAAGTTCAATGAAAAAATCATATTGCTGATCTTACGATTTGCGGACAGTAAATTAACCGTTACCGGCTTAGTATCATATTTCTGCTTATTTCGCCTATATTCCATAGAATCATTGCGGAGGTAGTGGTATTCGATCACCGGAACAACCATTTCCTGCAAGCTGATACCTCCATGCACAAAATTCATGCCGCCGCCATTCATCTTGATACGTATACTCCCTCTCGGTGCAAATCCATCAAAATCAGACTTTCCGTCCAGGAACTTTACTGGCAACAAGTAGTTTGGCTGTACACCTTTCTGCATGATCGCATAGCGTCTACCATACTCCACACAGCGTCTTGCACTTTCTTTTTTTGTAGATTTCCTGTATTGTCCTTGCCTACATCATAAAAATTCATTTTTTTATCAACCTTATCATCCTCAGTCAAAGGACTGTATGTATAAAGAAATCCATGGTCTGCCGTAATTAAAATATTCGTTCCGCCAAATTCATTTACAATGATACGCACAAGGTTCTTTAATTCTGAAATTGCCTTGTCACACGCAGAAAAAACAGCAGTATCCGAAGTATGGCTGGCTTCATCAATAGTATCGTGATAAATATAAACCACATCCATGCCCTTTTTACCAATGCACTTCGTTCTGCTCGCTTCATAGCAATAATGTCATTATACTTTAAAGCTACGCTTGCCGAATCTTCTGTTTTCAGAACCTTGTCCCTATAAGTACTTGCCGTAGACTGTCCATCTGCCAAAACCGTCAAAATATCGTTCCGAACCTCTACTGTCAGTTCTTTGTGCGGCAACAAAGCTGCCATACCAAACTTTGTAGTAGAGGGGAAGATACTCTGCATACTGCTGATGGAAACCTTGCTCTGTGTCTCTCTCTGAAGCTGGTCTGCCATAGCTGCCGCCACTTCATACCGCATAGCATCCGAAATGATCACAAATACCTTGGTGTCCGAAGTCTTAATGCGGGAACGGTAAAATTCCTCCTGTTGCGGTACTTCCAGAACTTTACCGTAGTTTGCCAGTTCATCCGCACATACATCCGACCAATTGTTGCCCAACTCGCCTAAGAACCAATGCGTATAGAGTCCTTCCACTTTTTCAACAACGTGCTTGAATAAATCATCCAGCAGAATATTGGAAGTCTCCAAGCTCTTTTGAAAGCTACAGATGGAACAAGCGGTAATAGGTGTCCATCTGATAGTAGCTTTCCGTGTATTCTTTCCAGATGCCTTTTCGCTTTCGGCGGTATGGAATCCGGCAGAGTGTTCCTTAAAGAAGCTCTGCATATTCGCCACTTGCAGGATACCGTCATAGAAATTCTCAAATGGCTCATACCATACACAAGTTCTACGTTTTCAACGGTATTCGTAATGGTATCCACATCAATAATATGGTCACTGATCTCTGTCATTAGCTTTGTCAGAATTACTTCGTTAATACACGGGAAGCACTCCGTTCCTACCAAATCTTCTACTGTCAGCTTTTCAAAACGTCTGGTACAGACAAGCTTCATCCTCAACATAACGTGCCACATCATATAACTGCTGAATATCCTCGCTGTGAAGCCATTCAGAAATAAAATCATAGCAATATGCCTGATGTGGCATAGAAATGAAGCCGTCCAGTCCGGCAAGATACTCCTGCCGCATGGTACGGGTAGCTGCGGTCAACAGCAGATGAATTGCCAGCCGTCCGAGGTCTGGTTCTTCCTCTGCAAATCCGCAACCCTGGCGAACCATTATCGCCCAAAAATGCTGCGTCTGCATGATATTTTTTACAAAATCCTGATAAACCGTATTATTATTCAAATCCAGTCCCGCCTGGAACACACTACGAAGAATCATATTAGGCTGTGCATCTTTCAATCCACAGATTGCCGCCATGACAGCCATGTGCAACTGTGCCGGTGTTTCCGGAACTTTATTCTGTGTGCTGACTTTCAAACGACGGTCTTTCGCATTGAAAATAAGCACGATAATTTTTAACCTGTTTCCTCATTGCCGGATTTGATATAAGTCCCATCTCATCCATCCAAATAGAAATCAGGTCCGCCCGGAACTCCTCGCTGTAAAGCTCCACATCCAGAAGCCAGTTATCATCTGGGCGGTTATATGCTAAAGGACTGTAAACCAGATAGTTTGTGGTTAGATCATCTACCGAAAGCAGTTTCTTACAGAAAACGCATTATTTCCAGTCAGAGCAATCACCTCTGCATTTTCTAAAACCACCTCGTCCAACTTATCCTCAAATTCCTTATCTTCGTCATACCAGAAGATGATGCGACGCTGATAAAACTCCGGCAGAGGTGCAGCAAATCTGCGGTTCAAGTCTTGTATTATTTTATCTGTATCCATGCTGCATTATCTCCCTTCCGTATTTTTTTACATAAATAGTGCTTCGTGCCGCACCTTCTTTTCTTAAATAACCGTCCTTAACCATATTCAGCAAAACAGCTCTGGCTCTACGATGTTTTACATCTAAAATCTCTACTGTTTCAGCAGTAGTAATAGAGCCATTTTCCAATACATATTTATAAATTTGTTGTTCCTGTTCATTATCCGGTATTTTTCTCTGTCGTATCTGGCACTTCATTGTCACTATCCGGCATTTTTCCCATAGTATCCGGCACTTTTTCCTGTTTTATCCAGCACTTCATTGCCACTATCCGGCATTTTTATCAATAGTATCCGGCACTTTAATGGCGTTATTGAGGTCATTGAGATCAACAGTGCCGTCAACCTGGACATCGATAAATATTGATACGCAAATCAACTTCTCCGCCAATGAACTCCGGTTCCCTAAATCCGGCGGCTTTCACTTTATCAATAATTCTCGGGATCCCGCTTCCCCAATGCTCGATCAGATTCATATAAGCAAACGCATGAGCAAGAGCTTCATTTCTGATTTTAGAATAGCCTTCTTTCATGCGCTTCCATCGTTTGTCCCATTGGCAACTTTCCTGGGGAAGTAATTTCTAATCGGTCGTCATATACCGCCACCTGTATCGTACCATGATCCAGATAACTGCGATGTACCATGGCGTTGATAATCAATTCACGAATAGCATCCGGTGGAATCTCATAAACATCCTGCCGATAAATTCCCACAATAGTAGCCCCCAGATGAATGTTTCTCAAGACAAACTGAAATGCTTCGTCTATCTGTTCCCAAAGCGGTCCGGTATATTCTCTACGATCAACAAATACCGCTTTCGTTATCCCTTTGAACACACCACATTGCGTTTGCAACATGAAATCCACCTTTACCAGTTAAAATAGCAAATGCGTTGGATGGATAATCTTTTCCATCACGCTCGATTAAAATTCCCCAGGAACGCAACTGCTGTCTGCCTACATCTTTAATCGATGCTTTCTGTTCCTCTGTCCGAGCATTTCTTGACAGCCTGTTCTTTCATTGCTTTGCAAAGAGCATCAATATCGTCATCCGTGATATTCAGTCCCGTACACAAAGTCTGATCATAGTAGCGGTTACTCCCCTCAAACAACAATTCTTTTATCATATACTCATCAGCAAGTCGGGTAGTTCCGGCAACACGAACGTATACACCGCCGTCTCTGCCAAAAGCTTTGATATAATATGGGCGCTGTCTGCCCTCAGAAATCTCTACCACAATAACAGTCTTGCCATCAACCGTCTGTAACAGTAATATCCGGGATGATTGCCGGTTCACAGCTGTCTGATACGGCATTGGCAATGGCATCCATTTTCTTGAATACATCTTCCCTTGTCAAAGCCAACAACCTCTCTGGTTTTTATCGGCAATTCCAAAAATGATTTTTCCTCCGGTTCCATTTGCAAAGGCAACCACAGATTTCATATATTTGATGCTTTTCTCCGGCAGGTTCTCTTTGAACTCTACATTCTTCGATTCTCCTGCAAGAATTTCTTCTATGGTCATCATAACACCTCGCTCTCAATTTGCTACGCAGTACATAGCCTTTTTTATTATTTCATCTGATATTCCAGTCTTAATTCCTCTGCAAGATACAGATCGCTCATACAGTGCATATCAGAAACACCGTCACGCATTAACTGATAGACTTCGGAATGATAAAATAATCCCAATGCCTCATCCAGTGAAAGTCCCTGCTGTTTGGCAAAGCACTCAATGACACGGGCATATTTTTTCTTTTGAAGTAAAATTGGGTTTGCCGTCATAGTCGAATTTTTAATTTTTTCATCTGTCATCATACGCAAGCCTTTTTCTTTATTTTACCAGAATTATTTTTTCGATTTTACATTGACTTTCTTTTCTTCAACGCATATAATAATAACAACTCATCTAACACGTTTAGAAGGAGAATCCGGTTTTTCGCATTGCGATTACCGGTTTTTATTTTGCTTCTTTTTCAATCCTTTTTTTTCATGTAATTCTGATAATCTTCTTCATAATCTTTCTTGGCACTTACAAAAAATACTGGATAAGCGGTTATCAACTGCACCCTTTTTTCATTTTTCTTTTCAAACACAATCAAATAATCTAGTTCTTCTTCCAGATAACGTAGGTACAAACGCTTTTTCTTCTTAGAATTTACTTTTTCCCAATATTTTACCCGTACATCATTTTCATTATACAATTCAATGATTTCTTTTATCCATCCTACACGTAAAGCACGATAAAGACACTTTGCGCGAACATCTCCATTATTCATTGTAATTAGATCTGTTCCTAAAATACAATTATCAGGACAAAATGCAGACGAAAGTTCATTTATACAAGGTTTTTATAACAAGTTTTGCTTTCTGTTCTATGCTTGCAGAATGCCAAAATATTTCTGCCTTACTTTCTATCCATTTTAAAGGCACATATATTTCCTTACCCTGAAGTAATGGTCTATCTTTCGTCGCAATAGTCTCTTTAAATCTGTTATGACAAATATCAAAAATTGCAGATAGTTCCATTGTTTTATCAAAAAAGCAATAGGAGTTAATTTCTGTTTCATTTGTATTTTCCTCCTATTTTCTTGGTTCCCAAATAAATAAATTAAATTTTGATTCGTAACGAGCTGTTGATTTATCAATATTCCTTTTTTTCTGTAATGCGTTTACAAACTCAATTTTTCCTTGGTTTGCCATACCTTCACTTTCCAGATTTCTGTAATGATATGCCAATGCTCCATTCAGCAAATCTGCTAATTGTAAAATTTCTGATTCTGCAGAGTTGATCTGTCCAATATGTGTAATTACTTCTCCGTTAAAATCATAAATATTATTACACATGACTTTCCTTTAATTTTTTGGACCCGCTTACCTCCTTTTGTATCTTTTTATATCCACCAAAATATGGTATTCATTTTCTTCTCGGATAATCGGATCTAGCGTTCTAAAGTACATTTTATAATACCACAAATCATAATCATCATTATTATATTTTTTGTATGATCCAATTTATCTTTTCCTGTAGCTACCAGCCCACGATAATGTAAATCCCTATTTTTCCAAAAATAATCAAGCAATTCCAGATAAAACTCAATCTTTGACTCGGAAACTTTTGTCCATTTAATTTCAAAGCGACTATTCAGACCATGCTTTTCTTTAATTGCACGAATATCCGAATATATTTGTTTCCTTTTTTCACTAAAACAATACATTGCCCCAAGAACCATAACTGAAGAATTATCCATTTGTAAATGGCAACTCTCATCACAAAATACAGTATATAGCATTGTCCACCCTCCTTACTTTATTTTAGCCAAAACATCCTGGAAAATTGCATAATTTTTCTTCACGCCGTCATCCAAATCAATCGAAATCATCTGGTCGGCAAGGTGGTGAATCTTTTTCCTCGTAGGTTCTTATTTCAGCATCCTGTGCCTGCAAAGCGGTCAGCTTTTTGTTCAGCTTCACACGTTCGCCGGTGGAAGCGTTGGCAATACGTTGTTCCAGATCGGCAATGACAGTACGGTAACGTGCTTGCTGTTCATGCACATAATCGGTACGGATACGAGCAATGGTGTCCGGCTGGTAGCGGTGCATATAAATCAGAGCCTTAAAGCTATTATTTTTACCAGCGTCAAATAGCCAATAAATTGGTCTTTTTCCCTACCGTTCCCGAATATGTAACACAATGCTCCTTATAAAAAAGTCATTCACAAAATAATTTCTAATTATTTCTCGTGGACTTCCTTTTCCCCCAGTGCATTTGCAATAAACTTCAAATTATCATCAAGTGAATCGACACCATAAACAATTTTTATAAATTCAACAAACCGTCCAACTTGATATCATCTTTAAAATATTCATCATCGCAAATTGGAATAATATTGTCTTTATCAACAGAAAATGAAACATATTCATTAGCATTGAGAGAGTCACCTGCATTAACAATTCCGTTTTTATCCAATGAATATCGTCCAAACATACATCCAACAGAATATGATATGAGAGAAACTATTTCATCTCTTTTTTGTTCTTACATAATAGCTTCCATCCATTGATACTGGTATATCTTCTTTTGTATCAAAAATCCGATGAACAGATATGCTTTTTCTCTGACACCTCACATGCCACCTCATTTTCAAGCCCGTACTCTTTCAAAAATTACAGCATTTATATGTTCTTCATTATCTTTCATCTTTAAGAAACGATTTTCACACTCTGTTTTCCACTCTAAATAGCATTTTTCAAGAGAATGTAATTCTTTTCTTTTAACTAACGGATGCTGTTCAAAATCCCATGATATTTCATAAGAATCCCAATCTTCCTTTGATAGTGCAATATTGTTTTTCACATAATGATCTAAGTAGTACTGCCATTTTTTCAAACTTGATTGCCGGCACAGCTTCTACATTAGCTAATTTCAATCCAACAGTAGGATTCAATAAATCCATATATACTTGTGAAATACATGAATTAAGAAGTGCAAGTGATACATATAAATCATCATCATTCTTAAAATATAAGCTTGGTGCTGCAGTACTTGATGTTTTGTTATTAGTTATCCTAAATGATGACCCCCCATTGTTGTAGCAGACCACCTCAAAGCTTTCTTAAAATAAAATTCAGGTTCACTTCTTCTAACAGACACATTAACCTTATCCGGGCAATTCCATAAATCATATATATTTATTACATACTCATAATTTCCGTAATGTCGTCTGTATGCTCCACCCTTGTTAATAGGCACCCACTTGTATGCTGTACGATCCTCAAAATTGTTTGCATCAAACGTTATTTCCATTATAGGAATTTCAAACCACATTTTCAAAAAAATAATCGTCATCACCAGATACAATGCCTGCTTTTGCCTCACATAAAGAACCTATAGTTCTATTTCTAAACGTTTTCAAAAAATTGTCAGATATCCAGAATGCTATCGGATCTCCCGGAATAATTTTGTAATCATCCTGTTTGAATGTACAATAGCCCTTCCTGTCTAAAAACTGATGTTCACGTATTTCAGCCGTTTCAACTTCGCCAATCGCATTAAACAATTTACAATATGAGCCTTTATAAGATTCAATTTTTTGTTTTTTCAAAACAAATGCTGTTGTACCAAAATCTGATCCAAAAATTCCCCTCCCTGGATATACCATATTGATAATTGTATTTTCACTAACAATATTTTTTTCTTAATTTTTCATAACTCGCCAAAAACATCCACGTTGGAAATATAATCAATGCACTATAACCTTGTTTATTACAAAAAGCGAGGTTTCTTTCCATAAAAGCCATTGCCATATCATTTTTACTCGCTTTAAAATTTTTCAGCAAATACGGTTTTTGATGTTCCGTAGGCGCCATATACGGCGGGTTCGTCACAACCGTATCATACCTCTGTGCCAGTGTTTCTGCCACCTGTACCAACGGAAGCAATTCTCTCAATGCTACTTCACGGGACATATTTATATCTTCTGTAATCTCAGCAAAACGGTCATACAGAGCTGACCACTCCTGCGGTGTTACGGTTAGAATAGAACCATATTCCTTTGCATCATGCAATTCGCTGATAATGGTATCCATAGCGGTAGTCAACTTCGCATCGCCATTACAGAAATAGTCCACCGCAAATTTGTCTACATGATTGCTCTCTACGATGGCATATACATGAGGCTGAATGCCGCGGCTAAAGAAGCGGCGGTCATACTGACGGGCTTTCATCATCACCGCAAAGTAAGCCAACTGTGCCGCACGGTCATCAATATCCAGACCATAAAGATTATTCTCCACAATACTTGCTACTGCTTCACGGGTAGTATAGCCGTAAGATTCATAAATCTTCAATCAACACATCAAACATATAAGCAAGAATATGACCAGAACCAGAGCAAGGGTCAATGACCTTTCAGCCGATCCGGTGTCAGTGCGGCGTATTCCTTGCGGATTTCAGCCAGTTGTGCCTGTACTTCCGGTTCCTGCTCGGCTTCTTCCAGATAGTAGTGCCATTTGGTATCTTCCGGGTCACGATTTCCGGCAGCATAAGCAGACTGCTCTTCATACGTCGGTAAGAAGCTGCTCTGTGCCTCCGGGTGTCCCTCCAGCCACAGGCGACCAAGGCTGTTCTCTACCATGTAGCGAACAATCCAGTCCGGTGTAAAAAGCTGGGTTGCTGCAGGGATGTTTTCTTTTGTGATTTTCACATTCTTTTTCAGTGCTGCAAAAACATCATCCTTTTTTTCTCGCTGTTATAATACTGATACAGCCATCCGATGATCTGGACAGCATCCTTCCAGTCATCCTCCGGTATCAGCTCGATCATCTGCTGAATGACACTGCCTTCACGGGAGCAGATTGTCCGGCAGAAGAAGCTCCGTATAATCCGCAATCTTCTGGAACATTCCGGGCAAAATCTTATTCAGGGCGTTACACTGCACGATCAGCAGATATTTATACAGTTCTTCGGTCTTTTTCTGCATCTTTCAGCTCATAGACCTTTTTCCATATTGAATCCATCCAAATCCAGATGAATGGCTTCGGTTATAATCTGCGGCTTAAAGTGGTTTTCCTCGTCCGTGAATACACGCACATGGGAAGGAAGATAGCCGTTGACTTCCATGAATCGCAGAGCAGAGAAGCGGTTAAACCAAGTGTAGGCAACCTCCTCCATGACCTGTTTATAGCCTTTATCGTTAATCTCGGCAATCAAAGCCTGACGTTGTTTCTTTTCATCAGCAGTGAGACTTTGCCGCCAACGCTGTCCGCATTGGCGGCCTCAATGTTATCCTCTGTGATACCGTATTCCACGCCTTTTTAGGGAAACACGGGCGATCAGCTCTGTTCTTTGCCCAGACAGCAAATTTTTTTAATCGCATTCTTATCCATAATTTTCTCCATCTTCTATTAGAACAGCCAGTTTTTTAATATCTTTATCAATGCTCTCCATTGATTTTTTCAGATTATCAACGCTATTCTTAAACTCGTCCACCTCAGAAATATAGTCTAAAAATCCTGCATACTCAGAAAAATCAATTTCAATCTTATCATCATAAGGTTTTTTTTCTTGCCATACTTAAAATACCGATAATCAATTTTGACAGTTTTTTTCTTCAAAAATCATTTATAATGTTAAAAACATTTGTATCAAATGAAATAATCCATTTCTGCCCTGGAAAAATCACAATACTCGTTGATTCTTTCTTTTTTAATCGTTCCTGTGTTTTCGTTTGCAACTGTTTGGTGAAAGTTTCATTAAAAAATCAAACTTTTTACTTCCAGTGGAACAGTCCCTACATTTCTTAAAACAACACACGCCAAAGTTGAACGAACAAGTTCAAACGATATTCTTGCATATAAGGGCGATTTTTCTCACTTCGTTCCTTGAGCAAAAAAAAAATTGTAACCCATGAAGCAATTAGTGCTAATATTGAAATTACACTATCCCAGGGAAAAGCTGAGTTTTGCTGTTCAACCGCAATAACCAGTCTTTCAAGTAATTCTTCCATAGACACACTCCTTAATTTAGCTTAATCTCGTCGCAATTTTTCAGCAACTGTTTCAGCTGAGAACGAATCTTCTCTACATAATCATCAATGTCTGCATCCGTCCGTCTGTAAGGTCTTTGCCTGGAATACAACCTGACGGTTATAGGCACGGACAACCTTTTTCTTTGCCGGAGCCGGTTCTTTTCCTGGCTGTATCGGCTGTACTGGCGGCTTCGGTGCAGGCGGAGCCAGAACAGACTCGATATTGCTGACCGTATCATCCTTGTACTGACACATCGGCAGGAACATAGCATCCAGAAGGGCAAGGCTCTTTAACTCTGCGATTTTCTCCTTGCACTGGCTAAAATACCGATCTGATTTCTCAATCAGATGAGATGCCTTAGAATCACCGTTTGCGGCAGTGTGGGTTGCTTCCATACACTGACGAACCGTTTCCAGAACCTCGGCACGTTTTTCTTCCAGCATCTTGTCATGGGCAGTGCGAACCGTATCCATCAACGGATTGAGTTCACGAATCCTTTGATAATTGAACTTGCTTCCGGTCTGAACCATAATAATCAAACGAATGGTATTCAGCGCCTTATGTGCTTCCTCATTTTCCGCAATACGGTCAAGATCGTCGTGCAGAGATTTTTTCAAACTGCACTGCCTGGTCGAATACTGTTACCTGGGTCTTGAAGAAGTTTTCAATGCCGTTGCTCATTGCTTCTTTATTGTCGAAAAGAGCATCCTCTTTTTTTCAGCACACGCTCAATCAGGGCAATATTGTCTTTCTTCTGAGAAAGTACATCGTCCATCAGATGAATGGCTTCCTGCACCAATCCACGATCCGGGGTATTTATGTCCGTCATAACGGACATCCAAAGAAGCATAGTAGTCACGCTGTTCACTGAATTTCTCAGTCACAAAGCGAATCAGACCATCTTCATCGTCCGGTACGTCCATGATATCGAAATAGTCTCGGAGCATCGCTTTTACATCACGCATCATCGTAGCAGAAATGGTCTTACGCTTGCTGATGGAAGTCTTGCCGATCTCACTCTTTTTGCGGAGCATATCTGGCAATTTCGGGTTATCTGGCTGAATGGTATTGCCTGCATACTTGATGGTTACTTTTTGGGAATAAATCAGCTGTGCCGTAACCGCAGCAATATCAATTTCTTTCCAGCCATACGGAATCGCACTATATTTGCTTTGCACATCTGCCATGGAAGTCGGAAGTTTTTTCGCATCCTGCATTTCCAGATATTCTTCCATAGCAGAATCAGCATCACGGTTTGGCTCCATACCCGGAAGTGCTGTTACCGCACCTGTCAGAAATCGCAATAATATCTGCGTCACTGCCTGCATTATCTGTAATCAGGTCGAGCTTGCTATATACATGAGCAACTAGATATTCAAGAGACTGGTCAATCTTGCTCTTGGCATTTCCGGCTTTGATTTCCAGATGCTCACCATCTACATAGAACTGCGCCCCTTCGATAGGCATTTTGCAATTCGGTCATGGCACTCAGCTCATATTTTCCGGCTTCGTCCTGCTGGTCGCTGATGATTTTCTGCACACTCTTAGGAAAGCTGGCTTACGTTTCTCTGCTTTACATACTTACGAATCTTCATGGCAGATTCCAGAGATTCATAATAAGGTGTATCAGCCAGAACAACGATTGCTTCATTACCTTTGGACTCTGCCATCAGACGGTAATCTGTTTTTTCAATAGCATCAGTAGCAACAGTCAGGAAGCACAGACGCATACCACCTGTTGCCACTCCAACTGTAATGCCGTCCACCATCTGATCGAAAGCAAAGTCATATTTTCCAATAACGGAACTTCTTGGTTGTGAAAATATCACCATAAATCATCTGAGCAATACGCTCCACGATGGAAGCAGTATCCACATTGGTGTCTCGGATTTCACGCTGAATGTCCTGTTCTTCGTCTGTCAAGAAGTTATAGGTGTCGCCCGTTCTGCCAATATAGTTCTGGCTCATCAAACGGTCAAGACATCCACGGACAGCTTCACGCATGATAATCTTATCCACACGAATATCGTCCGCCATAAGGATAACGATATTGTCCAGATTAGAAGGAATATCATCAATATATCGAATCAAGATACAAAAGTTTCAGCACATCCACATCCTGCTGTTCAATGCCATCGCCGTTGTCAGCAGCTTTCTGACAACGCTCAATTACCCGGCGGATAGAACCGTCCAGGAAAGTATGTACGGTATCATAAAAACGGAAGAACGGAACAAGTGCGTATTCATCCTTCTCCTGAATTTTCTGTGCAGCTTCCTGGAAGCCGGAGAGCATGGAACGCTCACCACCGGACAGGTGCTTGCCGGAATTTCCGTGCTTACGAATTTCGGCAAATACCTTCTGCATGATGATAAACTGGTACGGCACGAACGGAAAGTTCTCGGTAAATTCTCTCGGACCGGAATAACCTTTAATATCCAGAATAGAACCGCTGAAGCTGAACAGGTTGCGAAGAACAGAATCATTCTGTTCATAAACGCCTTCCAGGTCTTTGGCTGCTTCCGGCTTCTTTTTCAGAATACGTTTCTGGATGACTTCATCCACGGAGGAAGAAGATAAGCTCAATCTTGTTTTGAAACGAGCCTGGATACGGGAGAACTCATCCGCACGGACTTTGATGATTTCATCAATGGCTTCCTGTCCGGTACAGATCACCCAAATCTTACCTTCACACTCACTTCCGATTTTCTCGGTCAGAGACTGGAGGTTCAAAAGCATATCGGTATCCGTACCAACATACTGACCAACCTCGTCAATCATAAACAGCAGACGGAAGTTGGCTGGCTTAGTATCCACATAGGCTTTCATATCTTCCACAAGCTGTGCGATAGAAATTTCTGTTGCGGTTTTCTCATTGAACCATGCCTTGGCATCGTCCTCACTCATATCCAGAACTTCCATCAATGTCGGGATGATGAACTTGCCATTAAAAGCAAATGCACGACGCATTTCAAGCCAGGGATTTGCCTTTCTTTTTTCTTCAAAAACTCTGCGAAACTCCTCGGTTTTTCCCTGCTGGTCAATATAACGCTCCATCATGGCAACTTTCAGATTCTCGCCGTAAAATCCCAGATGGTTATAGAACATTTTGGCAAATACACGAAGAACAGCCGTCTTGTTTTTATTGCTGAATCCCTCAATATCAATATTGAACAGAATTGTCTCCGTCGATCCCTTCGTTGCACGGTCAATCAGCATAAAGGTTGCCGGATCGTCCTCAAACTTTTTACGGAAACGTTCTACACTTCGGAATACCTTTTACCTCTTTATTTTCCAGAAAAGGTAGGAAAGCATTTTCAGAAAGTGAGATTTACCACTACCAAAAAACCGGAAATCCAAACACCCATATCGGCGGTCGGCTGGTCGAAAGCATCTCCATAATAGTTGAAGAACGTAATAAAGTGCTTCTTCAATTCTCTGGTGATGACATATTCATTTAATTCCTGCTCGATCACATCGTCAGCAGCCTGGTCAACTTTAATAACACCATTGATTTTGCGGTTGATGTCACCCGCAAACATATCTCGAATCATCATGGCTTTATCCCCCGCTAATCTATGACATTGAATGCCCGGTAATAATCATTTGGTGTCAAACGATTGAACAGTTTTTACATGACGACCATCAAACTCACCCGGATACATAACCAAAATCGGAACATCCGAAAAATACGGTTGCAAGGCTTCCAGTAACGTATGGATTCTCATAAACGGGAACACCTCGCCTACACCTGTCAGCATCAGCACATCACCCGGTTCGTGTGGCTCATACTGGATTTTATCAATGAACTCTCCATTGCCGATTGCGGAGTTAAGCTGCTCCAGAAGATAAGCGCTTCCATCAGCTTCTTCCATATCAGGAATCGCATCTGTGATGTCCATATCATCGCAGATAGAGAGAAATGTTTTATATAAATTACAAACAATCAAATGGCAATCTAAGGACTGATCAGTTTCCAACTGATTTACAAAATGGCGAACAACCATTTCATTTTCAGGTTCATAACAAAAGATTCTGATATTCACTTCATTGCTAAGTCCTTTACCTTCCAGAAACTCTGATTCCTGGATCAATGCCCGAACTTTGTCCAGGCGTTCTTTTTATGTCATTCATTGGCTACCTCCTAAGAAAAGCAATTAAACGCCGGCAGTACCGCCGTGTCACCATTGCTTCTGATGGCATTCTCCAAAACAGGATGCATCCATATTGGATTCAAATGATCTGCCCTCTGGATTGTCGAGATATTCCGTTTCGACAAGCACTCTGGCAATGATCTTCGTTTTAACTTTGTTATTGTAGTATCGCTCCAGGAAGCTACGGTATCATTCTGTTCCTGCAAACGCATAAAAAATGTATTCAAATCTATCTTACCAAAAAGACGTATCTCTTAATCTGTACTTCTCGCCAATGACTGTCAGCATAAATTCCCAGACCAGTCGACTCTGCTTCATCAACGCATACAGACAAATCTGTTTTGCTACATCCGTCGGTTGTGATGCAATCGCAGAAACCAATGAGTCATCTTCCAATGTATGAAGCCGTTTGATGCAGGCTTTCGCCATGCGTGTGATAGATTTTTCAGTTGGATACTGAAAAAGATTCTGCTCTACAATTTCTTTTACAATCGCATCATCTGAAATTCCTTCTGCCATCAGCTTTGCAGTGGAACGCATTTCATAAAAAAGGAACGGTTCTCTGGTCAAAGATGCAATATAATGATAAGAATGATCCATGCTACCGTACCTCCCTACTGTTCCTCTTTTTTTATCGGGAACAAAATTCCATGATGTCTCCCACATCACAATTTAACACCGTACAAATCTTTTCTATTACATCCATGCTGACATTTTCATCTTTGGACAACTTTGACATTGTTGTCGTACTGAAGCCAGTCTGCAAACGCAGGTCTTTCTTTATCATATCTTTATCAATCAACATTTTCCAAAGCTTTTTATAGCACACTGCCATATTGTCACCTCTTACAATTACCTTTTTCTATCTAACGTTCATTATTCAGATTACTTCCACTATCTTAACACAGCAGTGCGAGTAATACAAAAGCAAATATCTATTCCTTTAATAAGCAGAGTCAGATGATGTTCCAATCTGTAGGTTTTGAAAAAACAGAGGAAGAATGGTATGAGTATCGGCTGTAGTGCAAAGTGTCCGGAATTCCGGATTTAAAATATTCTGCAGTAAGCGTCAACAAGCCGCAGACAATGTCAGGTCTTTTATAGACCATCCATTGTCTGCGGCTTATCTGTTGTATCTGACGAAGTGTCAGGATATAAGTTTTTCTAAACTCCCTACCGGTGCGTATCCCACAGTCCGCAGTATGCATCCACCGGGTCCTCCCCGATAAATGCGTCGCTGCCGCTCATCAGCTTCTCGATGAGCGCATCAAACGTCTGATCCGCGCTGTCGTAAGTGTTGATATACGTTCTCGCCTGCGGAATGTCTGCCAGTACGAACGGCTGTCCGCATCCGATCACGATAACCGGAAGTTCATGAACATACCACGGGATCTCTCCGCCGCCCTTGCTCATGCCGAAGCCCGGTCTTGCCACCGGCTGGAAACCACCTGCAATGTCCACCAGTGTGATAATCAGATCCTGGTTCTCGACGAACTCCTTGATCGGCGTCTTTCCGGCAAAGTACATATTGATGTCCACCTTTTCTCCTGCTGCCGCGCGCTTTTGCAAAGTGCGTCGAGCGGGCTCTCGTAGATAAATGCGTCAAAGCCCTTCTCGATCAGCTTGTCACGCAGGCGGCGCTCTGCCGGACTCTTCTTGCCGCCGCCCATATATTTTGCCATCATGGTTCCCCATCACGCCCGCGGATAATCCGCTGACGGAGACGATCATGATGCGCTTGTAACGGCTCGGGATCATCGGAAGCACATCCTCGTCCTTGTATTTTACGAGAGTGATTCCTTTCTCGGAGATTTCTCTTGCCATCGCCTTGTGCTCTTCGCAGCCAACGACCTGCTCCATCACCTCCACCGGAGGAACGATCTCATTTTTCGCTTTTTTGTGCAGTCCCATGTGTGCTTTCAGAGCAAGAATGCGGTGCAGGGCGTCATTTAAACGCTCCTCGGTGATGATGCCGTTCTCATAGCCCGCCATCATGCTTGCAAAATCCTCATCCATCTCATTGAAAAAAAGGAACATATCGACACCGGCTGCAATCGTGTGCGGAAGCATCTCGCTGCGCTTCATACAGCAGGTCAGTCCGACCATGTGGGAAGCATCGGTCAGCACCATACCATTAAAACCAAGCTTTCCGCGCAGAAGTCCCTCGATCAGCTCCGGCGAAAGGGTTGCCGGCATGATGTCCTCGTCCTTGATGCCCGGGTTAAAATGTCTGGTGTACGCAGGCTGCATAATGTGTCCTGCCATGATGGCTTCCAGACCGTTGTCAATGAGGTTCTGGTATACTTTTCCATAGCTTGCATCCCACTCCTCACAGCTCATGTCATTGACGCTGTCTGCCACGTGCTGGTCGCGGAAGTCCAGTCCGTCGCCCGGAAAATGCTTTGCAGCACAGCAGAATCCTTCATTGGTGTGTGCGCCGTCCATATACGCCTTCGTCATCTCGCACACGCGGCCCACATCGTTTCCATAGGTGCGCAGTCCGATGACCGGGTTCTCCCAGTTGTAGAGGATGTCGCTGACCGGGGCAAAGGAGAGATTACACCCGATCGCCGCCGCCTCTTTGTTGGACATACGGCCGAGCTCGTACGCGTATCTGACGTCTCTTGTCGCAATGCACCGATCTTGGTCTGCTGGCCGATCATGGTTCCGTCGGTGCAGGCGCCGTTGCCGCCATTCTCCGTGTTGCACGCAATGATAAGCGGAATCTTGCTGTTCTCCTGAAGAATCCGGTTCTGCTCACGCACCTCGGCACCGGTTGCCGGGTTGTAGCGGATACCGCCGATGTGGTACTTGTCCACCGTCATCTTCAGATACTCTTCGTCTCTGGAAGATCCCATATTGAAGAAAAGCTGACCGATCTTCTCCTCGGTCGTCATACCCGCAATGGTCTCTTCCACCCATTTACAGTCCTCTTCGGACAGGTAAAACGGTTTTGCTTTCATATCTACCATAATTAAAATATCCCTCTCTTTCTCACTCCGAATCGGCATGAACACCGAGATTCTGCTCAAATGCCTGATTCAGTTCCTTTTGATATTTCGCATCAAAGCTTCCCGCAAGAAGTTTTGGAAACGCTTCCTCTAAAAGGCGTTTCCAGCTCTCCCCTCATGTGTCCGACCAGAATCGGATAGAACCGGACGCCGTTTTTCTCTGCCGCGTCCCGGTCTCCCGGTGCATCGCCGACCATCAGAATCCGCCCGGGCTCATACCCCATTTTTTCTCAATTCACCGATGCAGAAAGCCTTGGTTCCCGCCTCCTGCGTCAGAAGCGTACTGCAGTCTTCGGCAAGATGATGTCTGCCCCATTCCGCCTCGACCGCCTCCCGGTTCGCGGACGACACCGCCGCCAGATCCGCCTGTTTTGCCATCGCATCCATCGCAGACTTCACATTCGGAAACGGCCGGTCCTCTGCCGGAAGCGCATGGATCGCGCGGTTGGTGCGGATGCTCCAGAGCAGCGCTTTTTCAAAACACGGGTTATCACTCTTCTGCGTCACCGCAAGCAGCGCCGGGTTGGAGAGCTCCTTCGCCTCTTTTGTCCATGCCTCGTACTCCGCAAGTCCCTCGATGTTACCGAGACCTCTCTTCTCCACCTCCGCGAGTGCCAGCGCCAGTCCCTTGAACCGGTTGATGCCGCGCGTGATGGAGTAGAGGTTGATAGAAAGCCAAAGCTCCATGCACTCCGCTTCATGCTCCGTCAGTCCGAATGTTTTGATCCACTGCGGTCCGAAGCAGGTTCTGTGCTTTTACTTCCATCGTGTCCATCGCACAGCCGTCGCTGTCAATGCACACGATACAATCACTTTTTTTCTGAAAATCAAAATACCCCATTGTTCCACCTCATGTATTGCCGCCTCTTCCGGCTCCTTTGCAAGCTTTTATACGCCGGAGTATGCCGCAAATGCTCCGTCGATCGGAATACATGCGCCATTGACAAATCCGCTTGCCTCCTCACATGCCAGGAACAGGACGGAACCGATCAGTTCCTCCACCTCACCAAAACGGTCCATCGGCGTATTGTTTAAAATCTTGCCGGTTCTGGCTGTCGGTGTCCCATCCTCATTGAACAGAAGCTTTGCATTCTGCTGTGTGGAGAAAAATCCCGGTGCGATTCGCATTGCAGCGGATACCCACCTTTGAAAAATGCACTGCAAGCCACTCGGTAAAGTTGGAAATTGCCGCTTTTGCACCGGAGTATGCCGGAATCTTCGTCAACGGTGTGTAAGCGTTCATCGAGGAAATGTTGATGATACTCGCACCTTTTTGTTGACCATATCAAGCGCAAATACCTGTGTCGGAATCAGGGTACCCATGAAGTTCAAGCTGAATACAAAAGAGACACCGTCCGCATCCAGGTCAAAGAATGTCTTCATCTGTCCGAGATCCTCCGGCACAAAATACTCGTCGTCGGTCGTCGCTTTCGGGTTGTTGCCGCCGGCACCGTTGATTAAGATATCGCAGGTTCCGAAGTCCGCAGCGATCTGGTCTCTCGCCTCCTGTACGCTCGCTTTCTCAAGCACGTTGCACTTGTATCCCTTTGCAATATAGCCCTTTGCCGTAATGTCATCGGCATGCTTTTTAGCTGCTTCCTCATTTAAGTCGAGCAGCGCTACCTTCGCGCCGGTCATTGCCATTGCCTCCGCAAGCACGGAGCAGATAACTCCGCCCGCACCTGTCACAACAACCACCTTGCCTGTCAGATCAATCTGAAATGGTAACTTCATGTTCGTCTTCCTCCTGATTTCTATTTTTCTGATATTTATTTTTTCCTTTGAAGCCTTCTCCACAGCCTCAAATAATCCGTTGATATAGGTTGCTCCAAGCGCACGGTCATAGAGTCCGTAGCCCGGTCTTCCGGTCTCTCCCCAGATCATTCTTCCGTGATCCGGTCTCACATATCCGGTAAATCCATTGTCATGCAGCGCTTTCACAATCGCATACATATCCAGAGAGCCACAGCTGGAGAGATGTGCACGCTCCTCAAAACCATTCTCAAGCACTGCAACGTTGCGAAGATGTGCAAAATGAATTCTTCCCATTGCCGCATATTTTGCCGCCATCTTCACCACATCGTTCTTGTTCGAGCAGCCGAGGGAGCCGGTGCACAGTGTGATGCCGTTGTGCGGATCATCCACAAGACCGAGGAAACGATCAATGTTTTTCTCGCAGGTGATGATGCGCGGAAGTCCGAAAATGCTCCAACACGGATCGTCCTCGTGGATTGCCATGTTGACGTCGCACTCCGCTGCTACCGGGATCACTCTCTCCAGGAAATACTTCAGATTGTTCCAAAGATCATCCTCAGACATTGCGTTGTACTCTGCAACCACCTGCTTTAACTCTTCTCTGGTGTAGCTTGCATCCCAGCCCGGAAGTGTCAGATCGCTGTCACTCTGCAGCGGATTCACAGCATCCACCTGCTCCTGATAATATACCAGGGAGGTCGAACCGTCCGGCAGCACTTGGTCAAGCTGTGTTCTCGTCCAGTCAAATACCGGCATGAAATTGTAGCAGATGCACTTCACTCCGGCTTTTTGCCACACGTCTGATGTTCTCGCAGTAGTTCTCGATGTAGCGGTCGCGGCTCGGCTTGCCAAGCTTGATGTCCTTCATGTACCGGAATACTCTCGATAACCTCAAAATGAAGTCCGGCATCCTCCACCTGCTTTTTCAGTGCTGCGATGCTCTCCTCGCTCCACACCTCTCCGACCGGAACGTCATACACAGCCGTTACGATCGAGTGCATTCCCGGGATCTGACGGATGTTCTCCAGTGTCACCTTTGTCATCTGGTCCATACCAGCGAAATGATAATTTCATAGTTTCCTCCGTTCTGCGGAAGGTCCTTTCCGCTCATGTGATATTTGCTTGTATACATGTCTATGATATTGCTCCATGTACGTTTCTTTGTTTCTTTTTTTGACTATATCATGCTTGTATACAAGCGTCAACATCCATCTTTCTTTTTTTCTGTTTTGTATAATTTTTTGTATCTGTTTTGTCTATTATTCACAATTTACACCGGTTTTTCCGCAGGTTCTGCTTTTTCTCCTGTTGTATACAAGTGGGCATTCCCCGGCAGATTTTCCTTGTTTCATCTTCTTGCGCCGTGTTCCGCGCGTCTTAAGTTCCGGAAGGACTTTTTATCGAAATCCGCCAGAATTCCGTCTACTGTCCTGCACTGTTTTTCATCCTGCCCCAAGAAACAGCGTTCCCGTTTTTTCCCCGATCCTATGTATACATATGTAAGGTGCATGTCCCAGGCTTTTGAAAAATAGATTGTAATTTGTTCCATTGGGATTTATATTAGAAATATGTTCACATTTTGAATGGTAAGAATGGGCATCAAACTGCCCGCAGAGGAGTATGTTATGAACGGAACCAGACATACCGGCACATCCGTTGCCGTTTATAAAGATTTAAAAGAACAGATTCTTCATCTGGAGCTTCCGCCGGGATCTGCCATCAGCGAGATCGACACGGCCGCCACATTCCATGTATCGCGCACCCCGGTGCGGGATGCTTTTTTAAAATGCTTGAGCGCGAGGGGCTTCTGGAGGTCCGCCCGCACATCGGTACATTCGTCTCCCTGATCGACCTCAACATGATCTCCGACATTCTCTATCTGAGGGAGACCTTAGAGCAGGCAGTGTTAAGAGATCTGACCGCAGGGTACGACAAATCCCAGGAATTCCGCATCCGCCTGCTGTTGCAGCGCCAATGCGAACTTCTGGAACAGGATCTGCCCGCCGAGGGACTCGGCCGGGCCTTCATCATTAACGACAACGAGTTCCACACAACGCTCTACGAGCTCGCCGGGAAACGTACCGTCATGGATTTTCTGACCGGAGTGAGCTCCCAGTACGAGCGCTTCCGCACCTTTTTGAATCTGGGCGACCGCGACAATCTACTGCGGCTGTACAACGACCATATCAAAATCTGGTCGTGTATCTCCTCGCGGGATTATGAGGGGCTCTCGGATGTAGTTTCCCATCACATCTACGACGGCTTCAATGCAAGCACCGAGATCATCTCCAGGCATCCGGACTATTTCTGTCCGTTTCACTAGAATCTTTTAGAGCCGGCAATCCGCAGGCGGGTTACGCCTGTCGGATTGTCTCACAGACGCGGTCCCACTCCTGTTTTAATGACGTCATTTTCTCTTGTAGCTCTTCGCGCGTTCCTGCACGTAAGAGCGCAACAATCGCCGCGCTCTGCTCAAAAAGTCCCGTAATCCCCAGCGTTCCGGTCAGTCCTTTTATAGCATGCACCTGCTCCAACAGCTCCGCTTCATCCTGCTGCTCCAATACCGTCCACGCCGCCTTCATATGTGCATCCTCCGGCAGCTTTCGCAGATATTTTTCATAAATCGCCTGCTTTCCCATAAACCGTGCCAATGCGGCATCATAATCGATTCCGACCGCGCGCAGTGCGTTCTCATCCATGGCAGTCTCCCCCTATCACGCTTTTTTTATGATTAAGATTCTACTACCAGATGTACCAATACGCAAACATTTATTTCTTCATTTTCGGCTGGAAAATCAGGCTTGCCAGATAACCAAACACCAACGCCGCCGATATGCCCACCGCGCTTGCCTGAAAGCCTCCCATAAAAAAAATTCCAAGAAAGCCATATTGATCCACCGCTTCTTTCACGCCCTTCATTAATACATTTCCAAATCCGAGCAGCGGCACGCTGGCACCTGCCCCCGCAAATTCCACAAACGGTTCATAGATCTGTATCGCTCCAAGCAGTGTGCCGAGACACACCAGAAGCACCATGATGCGCCCCGGAAGCATTTTTGTTTTTTCCATCAAAATCTGCACCAGCGCGCAGATCAGTCCGCCAACCCAGAATGCATTGACATAATCCATAGCATTTTTCCCCTTTCTATCCTGCATGCTCAATGACGACCGCATGCGCAATTCCCGGCACTGTCATTCCCTCATTAAAGGAAACGGTCGAGAGCAGCGCTCCCGTCGGGACAAACAGGATTCTTTTCCATTTTCCTTCCTCGATCTGCCGCATAAAATGTGCCGAGAGCGTCACTGCCGCACACCCGCAGCCGGAACCGCCGGCACCCGTTCCCTGTTTGTCTGCATCGTAGATCTCAATCCCGCAGTCGGTGTGGATGCTGCTGATGTCATACCCTCCGGCTCTCGTCAGATCCCAGAGAATCTCCTGCCCGACTTTTCCGAGATCGCCGGTAATGATCTTATCGTAATCCGTCACGTTTCTTCCGAAATCCGACAGATGGCGGCAGATCACGTCACTGGCGGCAGGTGCCATGGCCGCTCCCATATTCATCGAATCCTTGATGCCGTAATCGACGATCTTGCCGGTCGTGATCCCCGTGATGCGCGCCTTGCTTTTTTTTTCCCGAGCACATAGGCGCCACTTCCAGTGACCGTCCACGTCGCCGATTTCGGGCGCTGGTTGGCATATTCCAGTGGAAAACGGAACTGCTTTTCCGCGCTGGCAAAATGGCTCGACGTCATCGCCACAACATAATCCGCATACCCCGCCGCCACGCACATCGCGCCCAATGAGAGCGCTTCGCCACAGGTACTGCACGCTCCATAAAGTCCGAACAGCGGCACCTGATAGTCCATGAGCCCGAAGGATGTCGCAATGTTCTGCCCGAGCAGATCCCCCGAAAACAGATAACGGATGTCCTCGGTTTTCAAGCCTGCCTTTCCGACCGCCAGCGTAAATGCTTCCTTCTGCAGGGTACTCTCCGCCTCCTCCCAGGTGTTCTGTCCGAACTTGTCGTCCTCGCCCACCACGTCGAAGCGGTTCCCGAGCGGTCCTTCGCCCTCTTTTTTCCCCACAATACTCGCACTGCTTTTGATGTAAGGAGCCTCCGCAAACGCGAGGCTCTGCTTCCCGACCTGTATCTCCATATCACTGCTTCCTTTCGCAAGACTTTTCCTTAGTATGCGGCGCACAAACGTGTATTATACCGGTAAAATACCATTTTGATTTTTGTTTTCTTCTGTTCACAAACTTTCCAGTAGTGGTTCGACTTTTTCTGTTGTGAATATGGTTTGTTATTGCGAAAAATGTTTCGTTGCCCGGATGATAGTTTAACTGTCCGGAAATTGGGGCGGCTGGGCGTGAAATTGGTTTGACTGTTCAGAAATGTTTCGCATGATCTTGAAATGATCGGACTGCTAGTCAAAAACGAAATTTCGCCGGCAGACAAAACAGAGGGTGCATGCGAGTGCCGGATTTCCGGCACGCATGTGCACCCTCTGTTTTATCGTATGACCATTGGTTGTGTTATCACTGACCTCTGTGATCGTTGACCGTACTGTTATTGTCATCGATCGCGCTGTATTTTATCACATTATGGATGATGTTTCAGCTGTCTTAAAAATATGCTCTTCTAGAAATCTACCTCTGTATCGTAGTAGCAGCACTTCAACAGTTTTTCCATCTCCTCCTGGCTCGGCTGACGCGGATTCGATCCCGTGCAGGCATCCAGAATTGCATTTGCTGCAATCTCCGGCAGTCTCTCTAAGAACACTTCCTCCGGCACAAATCCCTGCTCGGTCGGATAGCTGTCCGCGCCGTAATTCTTGATACAGTGCGGAATCTTAAAAGATCATCATTCATGCCGCGCAGATATGTAATGAGGAGCGCCACTTTTTCATCCAGCGTATCTCCGCCCAGTCCCATAAAATCTGCGATCTCGCCGTAGCGCTTTTTCGCAGTCTCATCCTTGGCGTTGAATGCGATGACCTTCGGCAGATACATGGCGTTTGCTGCACCGTGAATGATATGTGCGCCGTAATCTGCAAATGCAGCACCCGTCTTGTGAGCCATAGAATGAACGATTCCAAGCAGTGCATTGGAAAATGCCATACCCGCCAGACACTGTGCATTGTGCATGGAATCACGTTTTTCCATGTCTCCGTTATAAGAGCCCACAAAGATCTCTCTGGATCATCTTGATCGCATGCAGGGCAAGCGGATCGGTAAAATCACAGTTCGCCGTGGAAACATACGCCTCGATGGCATGCGTCATCGCATCCATACCGGTATGCGCCACCAGCTTCTGCGGCATCGTCTCTGCGAGCTCAGGATCCACGATCGCCACATCCTGGCGTAATCTCAAAATCTGCAATCGGATATTTGATTCCTTTTTCATAATCCGTAATGATGGAAAATGCCGTCACTTCCGTCGCCGTTCCGGATGTGGAAGAGATCGCGCAGAAATGTGCTTTTTTGACGGAGCTTCGGAATTCCGAATACCTTGCACATATCTTCAAACGTAATGTCCGGATATTCATACTTGATCCACATTGCCTTTGCCGCATCAATCGGAGAACCGCCGCCCATCGCCACGATCCAGTCCGGCTTGAATTCTTCCATTGCCTTGGCGCCCTTCATCACCGTCTCCACCGATGGATCAGGCTCAATTCCCTCAAACAGACAGACTTCCATTCCTGCTTCTTCCAGATACTGCTTTGCGCGATCCAGAAATCCAAAACGCTTCATGGAACCTCCGCCGACACAGATCATCGCGCGCTTTCCCTCAAAATCCTTTAAAGCCTCCAGCGCTCCCTTTCCGTGATACAGATCGCGCGGTAACGTAAACCCATTGCCATATGCTCCTCCAATCCGCCACTTCCTGTGGCAACCATTTTTACAGCCTTTGCCCGCCGTTACTATCATACCCCAAATCCGGCGTCGTTTCTGCATATGTTAAGTATAACATATGGACAACCGGCGTGGCAATTCTTTCCGTTTCTATTCTGCACATTTTCACAAGAGATTTTCGCATCGTGTTCTGATATGCCGTTCCCATGTTCCGGCGTGGCAGGTTGGGGTGGATTCAGGGGCTTCACATCTAAAGCAGATGACTCGGTTTTTTAGTTTTTTTAGGTTTTTTAGGGTTTTTAGGATTCTTACCGCCCGGGCTTGGCGGCATTCTTTCTGTTAGTCGCTTTCCGCTTCATACCACGCAGCATTTCTTTGTCCTCCGCACTTACACGGTATGACTCCAGCATTTTCTGAATTGCCTTATTATAGGTAAAATCATCCAGTTCATTTTCCAGCAGAAATGCATGGGTCTCCTGCGGAAATTTTGCATAGGCAGTTTGCAATTCCCCATGCAACTCCCATTTTGCAATAATAGCCCTCATGCTTCAGGCTGTTATATACAGCGAGCACACGGTCAATATATTCAGGCACCAGAAAATGGTCCATCAGCATCACTGCCACCACCCGCTGTTCAAATTCACTCTTAGACGCGCAGTATTGCATCAAAAATCCCACACCTCTGCCCGGTGCTTTCGGACAATCTTAAATGTAGAACAAAACCCATCATTGACTGACCAGTCGTGGATTTTCGGAATAAACGCTGCGGCATATTCCAAAAAGCTCCTCCATCTCCGCTTTCACGTAGCCAATCACAAGTCCCTGCAGCATGATCTCCTCGTAGCTGTCATCGCGTGCCTCTTTAAGATAAGTTCTCCATTCTTCCTTTGCGAGCTGCTTCGCCAGCAAGCGCAGCACCGGAAGCCGCACTCCCAGAATCGAATCTGTCCCCGGAATCAGGCTGCTGGTAAAATCTTTGAACTGCTTTTCCGCATGTTTCTCCTAAAAAATCACGTATCTGTTCGTTTGTCATTCTTTCCTCTCTTTGCACTGTCAATGAATTACTGTAAATGCGATTCTGTGTCTGCACTGTTTTCTGCGCACAATATGAATCTGTCAAGATTCATTATATCATACATCAACGATACCCCGGCAAAAGGAATTATCGCAATAAGCCTAGACCTCTTCTGGGTGATGTGTAATATTATTACAAACACACTTGGGGATTTCTAATAATATTACTTATCAAAGCAGGGCGCAATATGCTTATTGCGGCAATTCCATGCAAGCGCGTTCGCATGGAACATATCCGTCCGCTGCACGTAAGCATGCGCATCCGTCTTTGCTTCATGCTCACTTTTGTCTCCGCGAACATTATGTTACAAACCGTGGATTCGGGTCTATGCACGCAAAAACGTGCTCTCAGACCCGCAAAATGACAGAATAGTTGACATAACAACAGTATAAAAAGAGTAGAACGGGTCTCAGACGCAAAAAAGCAGCTCTCAGACCCGCGAAATAGTCAAGAACGGGTCTCAGATGGCAAAATGTATCTCCCAGACCCGCAAAACAGCAGAATGGTCGACATAACACCAATGTAAAATGGTAAAACAGGTCCCAGATGCCGAAAAATGTCTCTCGGACCCGCGAAATAGTCAAAAACCTGTCTCAGACAACGAAATGCATCTCTCAGACCCGCAAAAAATGCCCCGAAATGCAGTTTTTATAACCTCATTTTCTGCTGCATCCTCCCAGAATCAGTTTTTTATAACCTCATTTTCCTACTACAACCGCTCTGGAATCAGTTTTCATAGATCTCACCGTCCACAATTCTTACCACACGACCCGCATGTTTTGCCACATTCAGATCATGGGTAATCATCACAATGGTATTTCCCATCTGATTCAGATTTTCAAAGAGCTTCAATACCTCTTTTCCGCTGTTCACATCGAGCGCGCCTGTCGGTTCATCTGCAAGCAGAATGGCAGGTTTTCCGACCAGCGCACGCGCAATCGCCACGCGCTGCTGCTGACCACCGGAAAGTTCATTGGGCTTATGTCCGATACGCTGTGAAAGCCCGAGCATGTCAATCGTGTCCATACTCGCCTCCTGAGCCTCCGCGAGCCCCATTCCACGCATCAGAAGCGGCATAACAATATTCTGCAGCACGTTGTAGATCGGAATCAGATGATATTTCTGAAAAATGAAGCCTATTTTCTGATTACGGATTTTTACCAGTTCCTTTTCTTTCGCCTGTTCGATTGCCACGCCATCCAGCAGATAGTTTCCGCTGTCCATCACATCCATGCACCCGATGATATTCATGAGCGTACTTTTTCCGGAACCGGAAGGACCCAAAATGGCAAGATATTCTCCCTGCTTTACGGTCAGCGACACATCTTTGAGCACATGGAGGGACTGCGTTCCCATGCGGTATGATTTGTTGATATTTCTCATTGTGATTACGTCTGTATTTTCTATACTTTCTGCTTTTGTGGATCGCGCAGATCGCCGGCTCCATATCCATCACTGCATCCATATCTCTATAATAACCTCCTCACCGTCTTCGCTGGTCTCTATCAGAAGCTTCAGCAGATCGCCAGCCGCCAGCCGCTGAAACGTCGTCTCGGTACCTGCCGTGGTGTGCACCACCGTGCTGACCGGAATCAATGTTGTCACACTTTTACCACTCATGCCGCCATTTCCGCCCGGTGCTCCTCCACCGTTACTTCCTGTTCCGTCCGATGTTGCATCGCCCGGCATGTCGCCATTTTCTTCCTGCGTCATCCCGTCCGACATCTCCGTGCTATCATTTGTTCCGGAAGTTCCCTGCGACATCCTGCCAGGCGCCCCCGAGCCATCTCCAGACGCCTCCGTGCTATCCCTGGCGCTCCTGAGCCATCTCCTGGCGCCCCAAACCATCTCCAGGCGCTCCTGCGGCATCACTTCCTCCAGGTGCCCCTGATCCATCGCTTCCTCCAGGCGCCCCCGAGCCATTCTCCGCCTTTTTCTGCATTCTCGGTGTTTTCCGTGCTGCTTGCAAGATATGCCTCCACCACCGATTCGTCGACTTCCACATATGTCAATTCATTTCCCTCGATGCTGGTCACATAGGCATATACATATTTCTGATTATCCGCCAGTGTCTCCGTATCTTCTATCCTGCGGGTCCATGCGAAAATGCCTCCGCCGCCGAGCACTGCTGCAAGCGCCACAATGCCGCCCGCCACCGCTTTCTTCTTTATCATGCCAAACCTCTTTTTTTCAATTATTTATTCCGCACCAAGTGCCTCCACCGGAACCAGATTGACGCCTTATACGCCGGATAAAATCCGAAGATCGTTCCTGTTCCCACAGCAAACACGAGGGCAATCAAGAATGCTGACGCCGACAGTTCCACCCGGACGCCGAGATACTGTACAATCGGCGCCACAGCCAGCGATGCCAGATTCCCCAGCACGCCGCCGATGAGACTGATTGCCGCCGCCTCCGCGAGGAACTCCAGCAGAATGTCCCGCTTGGAACAGCCGATCGCTTTTAAGATACCGATCTCATTGGTCCGCTCTTTTTTACAGATACAAACAATACGTTCATAATGCCGATTCCGCCGACCACGAAGACGATCGCCGCCATCGCAATCAGAAGCATGGTCAGAATCTGGTTGGAAGCCTCCGCCGCCTCCATCTTGCTTCCCGCGTCCTCAAATGTGAACTCGGCGTTCGGATAACTGGTGGCAAGAACACCGCCGTCACTTCCTCGATCACGCCTTCCACATTATTCACATCCGCTGCCAGCACCGTGATGGTCGGTCTGACCGACGATCCGACCAGATATTTCACGCCGGTCGCATAAGGGATAAAGATGGAGTCATCCGGGCTGATACCGGACGCGACCGTTCCCATGCTTTCCAGCACACCGTTTACCACATAAAAGCCGGTCGTCGATATAGATCACGCTTCCGTATGCCTCAATGGCACTGCCGAAAATCTCTTCGACCAACGCTTGCGCCGAGCACGCAGACTTTTTCTTTGTTCTCATGTCCGCTGGAAGGAAGTAATGATACAGTAACTCCGACGGATTTTTGGAAAGAACCGTATTTGAAACACGCGTGTTTAAATCCAACCACTATCATCCGTTCTCTCAGCGTGGAATTGGATCGTAATAAATTATTGACCAGAAACTATGGATGGTAGTGAGAAATACACATAAAACCACTTTATTAATAAAAAAGAAAAATATTTATAGAGAAAAAAAAATATTATTATTAGTGTCATGTTCGTATCTGCCTTCCTTTTACCCGAACTGCGTGCGAATAGCAGAGATGAATTTCTGGATGATTTCAGTACTATACTTTATTTCAGAAATAGTGGCGAAATACCCTGTTAGTGTATATAACACAGGGGAAGATGCCAACTACCGGGTTGTGATAAACAAAGGGAGGCTCAGAACTCAACGCAGTGACGGAAGTAAGTATAGGAACGTTGGACCGGGCAGCACGC
>VOFJ01002761.1_pt1 | contig 29491 bp, 40 predicted proteins | sample 5384081 | NCBI WGS metagenome assembly VOFJ01 (sample SAMN12384729, study PRJNA508395) | human gut metagenome | isolation source: healthy gut I | host: Homo sapiens | reverse complement strand
TGCCGTCAAACAAGAACACGATCTGACGTGGCCACAGGCATAAACGTATCTGACCGGCGCGCCCCGGCCTGCCTGATAGCGCGGCTCGAGGTGAAACAGTGGAAACTCAACATGCCAGTGCGACGTGTCGTCGTCGACCGTTGTTACGCAAACTCAAATCGGAGTGATGGAGGCTGCGCAGCCTCCACCTTCCGTCGCTTTGCGAGACTGAGCGGCGCTTTCGGCGCCGCTTCCCAATGTCACGAGTTCTCCGCATCAAGCGGAAGCGAGATTGAGATCAGTAAATGGCTGGAAAATTCTGAGGCCGCATGCCTCGAGTGGAGGGTTATCGCTGCGCAGGCGCCGCCAGAAGTAAACGTGAACGATATGGCGATGCCCACGCATTCGAGTGGCGCGCGGTGAGATAAGCGGTAGCGTCGTGCAGGTGCGGATGCGATGCCGAGCGGAGCCGGAGATAGAGCCACGGTGAGGCCTGTGATGTGGATTTCGAAGCGTTTGCGCGCCCGGGGCTGCGACGGCGCTCGCGGGCGCCTCGTCGGCGGTTCGGCATCAAACAGTAACGCCCGCAACCTACAAAGCATGAGGCTGGCAGAGTGTGCTGGGGGAAGCGAACTATTATAAGGATTCGATTAGGTGGCCCTCAATGCTGGAATACATCGGGCGGACCGCCATTGCTGTCCGCCCCGCTGGTTATGTTGTGATGGTGCGTTTGGCTCCGCACACGGGCTGAATGCCCGCAGGCTTACTGCAGGGTGCCCGCGTTGGCCTGGTTGATCATGTGTTCTTGAAAACGGTTGTGATGTAGACTTCATTATGGTTCTCGTGCGTCCGCGGCAGGTCGTTCGATGCCAATACAGCCTTGCCGCGGGGCAGGGCGAGATGCCGCTGCCAAGGGAAGCCTCCACGGTCATGCGGTTGACGCGGCGCTAACCTCCATAGAGCCGGTGTTGTCGGTGAAGCCGTAGATCGCAATGCTGGTGTCGGGTTCTGACGGGAGTTACGAATCCGCCAGCCCCGGTTCCAGCGTTAAGCTGAGCGAAGTGCCGTTGCAGGGAAGTGATGCCGATGGCCTGGATAATTCGCGGTTGCCAGCGTCCAGGAACCCATGTCCTGAAGCTGCTGGCAAAAAATTGTTTGTCCATTTGCCAGAGCTGGCTCTGCGCTGGCACCCAGCAGCACCGAGGATTGCTTGAACCGGATGCGCTCTTTTGCCGCCTCTGAGCGCCGCATGCCTGCGCGCTGCCGCCACCGCCGCCGATGAGGGCGCCTTTACCGGTGTTGGTCGCTGGCTGACGAGCATCCTGAGAAGCATCTGGCCGCCATAGGCAGCGCAGCAGATTAGTCTCTTTAATGATTTTCCATGTGCCGTTGTTAGTGTTGTTTCGTTGCAAAGTTTTGATGTTTTTCTATTAAACATCCCAGTCGTTGTTTTGTTTAACATCCGTCAGCCGGAGATGGCCTGCGGAATCCGCATTTATTCATGTGGGAAGCAGCAAAAAATTTTAACAGCTGACACCACGGGGAGGGCTTTCAATAAAGAATCGACACTAAAAGCATAAGGGCTTTTTGCGTCAGTTTGGAAGGGCAATACCAGGAGGAGGAAAACGTCTTATGACTGTTTGCTTTGCACAAGCTTGTAGTTGTGGCGTGAGGCTTTTTATCGTTCGTGAAGTGCTGAGGCGAACAACAGTTTCAACCCGTGAAATTTATATCTACCGTTTTGTTTCTGGCCTATACGCTTTGGTGCTCATAGCGTGCCATAAGGAAACTGCTCGCCGACAGCTGGCGCGACGAGCTGTTTTTGCGCCGTCTTGAAGCCTGGCGGCAAAACACGATGTCAACGAATGCCACATTGTCGCCGCTGCTTCGCTACATTTGTTTATTAAGGGCTGTTCTACAAAAATCTGAAAGACGCCCCCAGGAAGTGGACCTACATAGGTTCGGTGATAGCCTTCCTCGGCATTAGGGATGCATCGTGTTCAGGAGACGGTCTGGATTTCTCGGCCCAGACTTCCAGGTGGCGCGAAGTGCCATGATCGGTAATTTCGGCGCTGGGCGGCATTCTACGGGCCATCTATTCCGGTGGTGCTTAACGTCACCATCACTGGCGCACCATCACACGCAAAAGACGTTTTTCTACGCTAACGACAGCGTTGCCACCGTTCTGGATGGTGTCGGCAGAGCCGGCATCGTCGCCTCAGTGCTCCCTGCGCGGCGTGCTGCGAGCGATCTGTTGCTTGCCCGGGCAGGTGACCTTGTGGCTCTTCATCGCTCTGGTCGGCGGAGGATTGCATGGGCGTTCACGGCGCCGCAACCACCGACGATTATGTATGTGCAGCCTGAAAAGCCACAATGGTCGGTCATTACTGCGGCTTATGCACTGAGCACGAGCGAGCCCATTGCCTGATGGGTTGGCTTCGGCGTGCTCGTGCCTGTCGGCGGTGGCCTCTGGCTGGGCGACTACAGCGCGAGGTGGCGTGCGGGGAGCCTGGATAGCGCCGGGGTCGAGCGCTGATGTCGCGCAACGGCGCTGTCGCTAGTCCGGGACGCGGCGTGACGCAGTCGAGGCAGGTCGCCCAGTGGGAGCAGCAGCAGCCACGGAGCGGCAGCGCAGGGTGGGCAGGATGCAGGGCTTCCCTTCAACCCAGAGCGCTGCCAGAGCACTTGCCGCACGTGGCATCGGCTTCAGCTCCGATACCAGGATTTTCACTCTACCTTTACCAAAGATTCATCACGCGGACGCCTCGAACGAGTTTCTCAAGGCTTCATCAGCATTCAACTACCGCTTTTGGCCCAGACCGCCGACGAGAATAGCACGCAACGCTTCGGGAGCTGAGAAAGCGGTGAAACTCGGGCCCAGAGCTCTGACCGAAGAATTCCTGCCGCGTGAAGTTACAAAGAAGAATATCTTTTGCGACTATGATCGCGTTTGACTACAGCCGCATCGTAAACGTCTTTCAGTTATGTCGTCAATCTGCATGTTGCGCAGCTAGCGACTCGTCGCTGCGACGCGCTTGCTGAATTGCGGGCGGTGCGTGCCACGCCGGTTGCTGGCGCAAGTTTCTCGCGCACCGGTGTCCGCGGCAGGCAGAGGCGCCCGCCCGCGCGGTTGTTGCGCTTTCATGTCGCGCTGAGCTCGCCGGCAAACCGTCGTGTCCGTAAGACGCCGGTCAAGCTTCGATGCCGAACCCACGCCAGTGCCGAGGGTGTGATCATGATGAGTCCTGATGTCCGCGTGCCGCAGCTGGTGGAAGTCATTTCGCCGATTGCGGCGGCGTTGGCATCGTTGGTCATCACGGATGGAATGCTGACCGAGCCGGCTAAGCTGGGAGCTTTTCAAGGTATCGGTGGCCAAGGTTGATTACTGCGTCCTCGAGCGTTGCTGGCGTTGGGCGCGCCTATACCGATGCCGTGAATTTTTGTCGTCGGCATTATGTTCTGTGATAAGTTTTGAAAGCTCGGTGTGCAGTTCATCGATATAATCTTCGACCGCAGCGTGTTTGCGTGTTTTGATTGAGGAACTTGCGATTACGGCACCGCGTGCGTCGATAATTCCGGAACACAGTGTTTGTTCCGCCGATGTCGATTCCGACTACATATGGTTTGCTCATTTTAAGGTAAGATATTAAGTTTTGGTTTTAGATGTATTTTTGATGTTATCTTCAGGGCAAAGATAACAAAAAATATGATACGCCGGTTGCTTTGTACTCATAAATAAACATAAGGCCACGCTGCTGGATAAACATAAGGCCACGCTGCAGTGGCATGCTTACCTGAGTGCACCCCGGCATTCTGTGCATCCTTTGCGGGTGCTTGACATGAAAAGGCGCTGTGCCTTCGTTTAAAAAGATGGTCACAGCGCCGTAAAGCATGGTTGCAGGCTTTCCCCCGGAATTTACTGTTTAGGGGTTATGGAGATTGCGAAACCTCCGCCGGGTGCTGCCTTGAGGTCGAGCTTGGTTTTGGATGTGACCTCTTTGCGGGTGATGGTGTAGGCCTGCGGATTGGTGAGATAATGCGCGTCGGGCGCGTCGGCGTAGATCACTGCCTCGTATTTGCGTCCCTTGTCGAGGAAATCTAGCGGCAGGCGGGGTGGTGTGGCCATGCTCGGAGGCGGTGCAGCCCACAAACCAGTTGTCGGTGCCTTTGGCTTTGCGGGCAGCCACGATGTAGCGTCCGGGTTCGGCCTCAAGGTATTTGCTGTCGTCCCAGTCAACGGCCACATCTTTGATGAACTGGAAGGCATCCATGAAACGCTCATACGATTCGGGCACGTCGGCCGCCATCTGGAGCGGGCTGTACATGGTGACATAAAGGGCGAGCTGGCGGGCGAGGGTGCTGTTCACGTGTCCCACGCTGTTGGGGTTGACTTTCTGCATGTTCATCTCGAAGATGCCGGGAGTGTAGTCCATAGGGCCGCCCTGCAGGCGGGTGAAGGGGAGCACAGTGGTGTGCGAGGGCTTATTGCCGGCGAACGACTCGTATTCCGTGCCGCGTGCCGATTCGTTGCCGATGAGGTTGGGATATGTGCGGCACAGACCGGTGGGACGCACTGCCTCATGGGCATTCACCATGATTTTATGCTTGGCGGCTTCCTTCACGGCGTAGAGGTAATGGTTGTTGAGCCATTGTCCGTAGTGGTGCTCGCCGCGCGGAATCATGTCGCCTACATATCCGCTCTTCACGGCGTTGTAGCCGTATTTGTTCATTAGATTGTAGGCCTGCTCCATGTGGCGCTCATAATTGCGCACCGATCCGGAGGTTTCGTGGTGCATCATCAGCTTGACGCCTTTCGAAGCGGCATATTTGTTGAGCCCTTCAAGGTCGAAGTCGGGGTAGGGTGTTACGAAGTCGAACACATAATCCTTGGAGTGTCCGAACCAGTCCTCCCAACCCACATTCCAGCCTTCCACGAGCACCTGGTCAAAGCCATGCTCCGCGGCGAAGTCGATGTAGCGCTTCACGTTCTCTGTGTTGGCCGGATGGCGTCCGTGAGGCTTGGTCTTGCTGTAGTCGATTGTGTCGAGTTTCACGGAGGGGAGGTCGTAGGTATAGCTCCATTCCTTGCCGTGGCCGATCATTTCCCACCATACGCCCACATATTTCACGGGTTTGATCCAGGAGGTGTCCTCGTAGGCGCAAGGTTCGTTGAGGTTGAGGATGAGGTTGGATGCGAGCATGTCGCGGGCATCGTCGCTCACCATCACCGTGCGCCACGGTGTTTTGGCAGGCGCCTGCATGTAGGCCTTGTTCCCCTTGGCATCGGGTGTGAGCCACGACTCGAACACCATGTTCTTGTCGTCGAGGTTGAGGTGCATGCACGAATAGTCAACCAGTGCGGCTTCGTGGATGTTGATGTAGAGGCCGTCGTCGGTTTTCAGCTGCAGGGAGGTCTGCACACCTGTGGGAGAGAACTGAGTCTGCGAGGCGTTGCTTGTTATGGCGCCCTGCATGAGCGAGCGGATTTCCGACAGGCGCGATTCCGTGTAGTCGTATTCCTGTGTGTCGTAGTCGCCTGCAATCCACCATGCGGTGTGGTCGCCGTCCATGCCGAACTGCGAGTGCTCCTCTTTCACAACGAAGTACACAAGGTTCTTCTGCTGCGGGAATTCATAGCGGAATCCCATGCCGTCGTCGTAAACGCGGAACCGGAGGTTCATGAATCGGTCGGTCTCCGGCTGTTTCATCTCCACCAGGAGTTCGTTGTAATGGTTGCGGATGTCGCGTGTCTCGCCCCATACGGGCTGCCATGTCTCGTCGGTGGATCCGGTTTTAGTGCCGATGATTTCAAAGCCTTTCATGAGGTCGGGCGCGTCGGCCAGTTCGAGCCCGAGATGCGAGGGGCGCACCACGGTCTTGCCGTCGAAGGTCATGGAGTAGGTGGGCACCCCGTCGGGGGTGTCGACCGACACCATGATCCGTCCGTCGGGCGAGGTCACATCCACTGCGGCGGCCAAAAGCGGCATCGCTGCCAGTGCTGCTGTTAAAAATCGGTATGTCATTTTGCTGTTTGGGAGTTTTGAAGGAGGATAATGGAGAGGATGTTGCAAAACTGCCGGATTCCGGGGTTATGCAACACCCTCGTCGCGTTTATTCGATTACGATCATTGCCCAGTATTTGAGCGAGGGGAGGGTGAAGGTCACTTTCCCGTCGGTCTGGGTGAAGGGGAGTTCCACCACGGCGCCCCCGTGATAGTCGGGCGATGCCGTCCAGATGCGGTTCACCTTGGTGGGATAATCCACCGTGAGCGGGAGGTCGAGGGTGAGGCGCGGTGCGGTGCGTGTGCCGTTGAGGTCGCGCCAGCTCAGGTTGTCGATATTGCGGAAGTTGAGCAGATGAATCACATCGGCGTTACCCACTTTGCGGGCATACGTGGTGACGTTGCCGCGTTTCGGCGGCCATGCGGCCACCGAGACCTTTTTCGAGGCGTCGGCGCATGCAAGCCCTGACTGGAATTCAGACTGCGTGGAAGTGCCGCGCAGCAGATTCTGGTAAGCGGTCATGAAGTCGTAGTAGCGAATCATGGCGGTGCGCAGCTCCTCGGTCATTGCCAGGGAGAGGCAGGGGAAATATTCGCGCGAGAGCATGTGGTCGCCCAGCTCGAGGTGCGAGCCGCCGAGAGCCATCATCACGGCATCGGCCATAAAGGATACCGGGGGTGTTGAACTCGCCGCTGGTGCTTCCGGCCTTGTCATATTCATGCCAGGCTGCAAACACCGTGCGCAGCGAGTTGGAAACTGTAGGTGTCGTTTGCCTTTATGATTCTGTGAAGGTCCTCGAAATCGGGTTCGTCGCCCCATACTTCGTTGTAGCAGAAGTCCACTTTGCCCGAACCTGCAATCTGCGAGGCTCCGTAGCTGCTCACGGCGTTCATCACCAGACGTTTCTCCGGATGGCGGGTTTTCATTGCATCGATAAACGAGCCATACCCTTTGGGGAGGTTGATTTTAGTGCCGTTCCAGTCGTAGAGGTCGGCGCGCTGGCCGAGCTGGTCGATCTGATAGCCGTCGAAGGCGAAATTGGCATAGACATCGTCGTTGCGGTCGCCGATGTACTGCTGCCATTCGGTGTTGGAGGGGTCGACAAGGTAGATGCTGCTTTTCCATGATGAGGGCGAGTGCATGTCCTTGTCGCCGCGGCTGGTGTTGCGGAAGGCGTACCATTCCTCTTTCACACCGTCCGTTGCGGCATCGTCGAGAGCACCCGAAGCAGAGGTTGTAGAACATGGATTTCATTCCGAGACCATGCTGCACGTCGATGTACTTTTTCACCACCGAAGTGTACACGTCGCGGTTGGCGATGTCCTTTGGGCAGACGTCGAGCAGATTGTCGCGTGCCGCCAAGAGGCCAGTGGTGCTTGTTGTGCCAGTCCTGGAACTGCACGCCGTTGATGTGGCAGCGGTTGAGTAGGCCATCTTTTTCGATTACACCGTCGGAGAGTTTCGAACCGTCGAAGGTGGCCACGAAGCCGTAGCGGGGAAACGTGTCCAGTCGCTCGACACGTCAGCGGCTATGGTTCCGAGAACGGTCTCGCTGTTGTCCTGTTCTGACGGTACACTTCAGCCATGTAGCCCGGTGAAATCGGCACCGGCGGGTGTCCATGTCCATGTGGGTTGCGGTGAGGTTCGTCCTTGATCACTTCGGCTCCGTTGCGGTAGCGGATGCGTGCGCCGGCAGGAACTTCCGGAAGCTGTGAAACGCCAAATACTGTGAAGTGAAAGCTCTTCATTTCTCTTGACAAAACCTGCCCGGAGCGCTATCATGAACGTAACGCAGACAATGGAGCCTGGAGTGTGTTCACTCTGGGCTTTTTTCGTGTCTGGGATCGCTGCGGGCCAATAGAGGGGTTCGCAGCCAGGAAAATGGGTGCTGGCCCGGGCGGAATGGTGTCCGCCGGGCGGCCTGAGGAAAAGGAGCTTGGAAATGATGAACGGTAATGTGAATGGAATGACTATCCGGCTGCTGGGCTGCGCCCTGGCCATGCTGGTGCTGGCGGCAATGTCCGTTACCACGGGCAGCTTTGCAAAGGCTGCCGATGCACACGATGCCGCACAGGCAAACCATGTGGCTGCGGAAGATGTCATTTTGGAAATGAAATAAGCTCTTTTTTTACCGTGCAAGCAGCAGCACCCCGGGGCAATATCAGCCTCGGGGTGCTTTTTTTTGTGCCGTTATTTCTGCTTCAGACGGGTCAGGTACTGGTCGGCCTCAATGGCTTCGGGGGTGAAGCTGTTGTTCTCCCACCAGTTCACCAGCGCCGCTGCCACCGTGATGCCGGTGCTTACCAGCTGCTCCAGCTGTTCGGACTCGATGGGCAGTACGGAATGGCCGGTACAGCTCAGCAGCTGGTTGGTCAGGGCCAGCGCCAGCGCGGCGGTGCGGGCCATGGTAGAGGCAGAGATCTTGCAGGGCTTTTTCATAGAGGGTTCTCCTTTCTTATTTTGGTGGTAAATTTCAAATCGCTGGATGGGCCGCTCTCAGCCCGTCCAGCGGGCTTTGGTGCTGCGGGTGTCCAGATGGCGATACCCAGCCGCAGGCGCGGCCTTTGCGGGGCGGGTAGCGCCCGATGCCTCCTTTGCCGGGCAGCAGGGTCTCGGCGTAGGCGGCGGCTTCCGCCACGCTGACGCCCTCCACCTGGAAATCAGCGGCCCGCCCGTACAGATGCTGGCTGTGGGGCGAAGCGCCGGGGATAGAAGCGTTGTGGGCGGCGGTGCGGAACCCGCTGGTAATGGCCACCGGACGCCCGAAATGCAGACGGATGGCTTCCAGCAGGGCGGCCAGTTCTTCCTCCACAAAAATGGGGTCGGAACCATCCCGGCAGGCGAACTCCCGCACCCGGAAATGCGGGGGGTCAGGTGCAGTGCTCCGTCCCGGGCGAGGGAATAGGCTTTTAGGGCCATGGGGCCTCCTCTCTATTATATAATGTGTCTCCCCATGGGGTTTGCCTGCGGCCGCAGGGCGGTGCTTCCCGGGTTGCTGGCCCGATTGTACCAGAGCGGCGGCCAAGGCGGAAGTGCATATTTTTTTTATTACGTGTTTTTACGTTTCGGCATTTTGCTAAACGCCATTTTTAGCGAGAATTCAAAAGAAATTCGGCGTTAATTTTTACAAAAAATCAGTGCCGAATTTGTGCGGAAATTGGCCGTTTGCGGTCGGTTTGCAGTCACGAAAACGGGCTTTGAAACTGCAATTTTACCCCGGAAAATCAAATTTAGATGTTAAAAATTATGAACGAATAAGACAACTATTTTGCGCAAAAATTCAGAAAGAAATGCTCTAAAAATAATTCTGAATTCAAGGGAAAACAATGTACAGATTGCACAAAAAACTATGTGAAACAATTGTCAAACCGAAGCGCGCGGATTTGACAAATGGGCCGTCGTCTGCTAAAATAGTGCCCGCTCAACGGATCATACACACGTTGGAGCGTCTAAATTTTATTTCTCAGGAAGTAAAACGCCGTATAAAAAGACGGCCCTTTGCAGGGAAAAATGCCCTGCGCTTTGCGGGCAAGGAAGAGCCCGCCGCGCATTCCAAAATGATGAAAAAGAGAGGAGTTGTCTCGTATCGCTTCCGTCAAATTTCAAAAAGCATTGTCTGACCGCGCTCGTGCGGTCACACCCCGTGTGCTGGCGTTCTGCGTCATGGCAGTGAGCCTTGTGTTCACTTTGGCCGTGACCGCCGCGAATCTGCGGCTGACCTACGTCACCGACTCCGATGGTGCGCGTCAGCTGGTGGTCAGCAGTGAGACTGACCCTGCCCGCGTCATGAGCCTTTCCGGCATTGAGGCCGAAGAGGGCGACCACGTTTACTACACCGCGTTCAGCGGCAATCTTGCCACCCTGAACATTGAGCGGGCCTTCACCGTGAACATCCAGGCCGACGGCCAGGAGTACCCGGTGAAGATGGCCTTTGGCACCGTTGCCGATGCGCTGGAGCGCGCCGGCATCACCCTGGAGGCAGATGACTACACCGAGCCTGCGCTGGATCAGCTGGTCACTGCGGGCAGTGAGATCACGGTGCACCGGGTGGACTACCAGGACAAGGTGGAGACCCAGACCATCCCCTACGACACCCAGTATGTCTACACCAGCCTGTACTTCCGCAACACCGGCCGGGCCACCACCCTGCAGCATGGGGGCGGAGGGTCAGCAGACCGTGACCACCCGCGAAAAGTATGTGGACGGCGAGCTGGAAAACAGCATGGTGGTGGATGTGACCACCACTGTGGAGCCCACCGACCATGTCGTCAAGACCTATGGTGCCGGTGCGCCCGTTTCTCCCCTGACCGGGCCGGACGGCACCACCAACGCCCCCCTGCCTCGTACAGCCAGGTCCTCACCGGCAAGGCCACGGGCTATTATTCCCGCACGGGCAAGGGCTCGTCGGGCCTGGGCCTGGGCTACGGCACCGTTGCCGTTGACCCCAGCGTCATCCCCTATGCCACGCTGCTGTACATCACTTCCACGGACGGCAGCTTTGTTTACGGTTATGCCGTTGCCACCGACACCGGTATCGCGGTGCAAGAAGGGCCAGATCCTGGTGGATCTGTTCTATGAGACCTACGCAGAGTCGGTCATCAACGGAGCCATTCAGGTCAACGTTTACGTTGTAGGCTGAACCGCATAGCACACGGAAAAATTTGAAAAAAGCACCCGCTTCAGTTTCCTGGATTTACAGGAAAAATGAGGCGGGTCTTTCTTTTTGCCCTATATTCTGTAAAGTTTGCCGAGAATTCTTGTGTAAAATTGGATAAGTTGACCACAATGAAAAAATATTGACGAAAAGATTATAGTAGATTTTGACGGAAAGCCCTTGAAAAATCGGACAAAATTCTTTAATATAAGAGAGTACAAAGGTATAGGCTCACTGGGGCCTGTACGGGGAGGAGCTGTTTATGAGACCGACGGAAGAAAAAGATCCAGAAAGATCCCTCGGATCTGCCGATTTATCTGTTCAAGCAGGGCAACAACTGCGAAGCATACCGTTACTTTGGTGCACACCTTGAGACCCGCGCCGGAGAGTCCGGTGTGGTGTTCCGTGTTTGGGCACCCCATGCAGCCGCCATCAGTGTGGTGGGCGATTTCAACAGCTGGAAGCCGGGCAGCCACCCGATGCGCAAAGTGGATGGGGATTCTGTCTGGGAGCTGTTCATCCCCGGCGTAAAGGAATACGATGTCTACAAGTACTGTGTGACCACCCGGGGCGGCGACCTGATCTACAAGGCCGACCCCTATGCGTTCCACGCGGAGACCCGGCCCTCCAACGGCAGCAAGGTCTACGATATCACCGGCTTTGCCTGGCACGATGATGCCTGGCAGACTGCTCAGAAAAAAAGGCGGACGTGATCAACGGCCCGATGAACATCTACGAGATGCACGCGGGCAGCTGGAAGCTGAAGGACGAGAAGGTTCCCTATAACTATTCCGAGCTGGCCGACGAGCTGATCCCCTACATCCGGGAGATGGGCTACACCCATGTGGAGCTTCTGCCCGTGATGGAGTATCCCTTCGACGGCAGCTGGGGCTACCAGGTCACGGGCTATTTTGCCCCCACCAGCCGCTACGGCACCCCCAAGGACTTCATGGCCTTTGTGGACAAGATGCATGAGGCCGGCATCGGTGTCATCATGGACTGGGTGCCCGCCCACTTCCCGAAGGATGGCTTCGGCCTGTACAACTTTGACGGAGAAGCCTGCTACGAGGACCCCAACCCCAAGCGCGGCGAGCACAAGGAGTGGGGCACCATGGTGTTCGACTTCGGCCGCAGCGAGGTGCAGAGCTTTTTGATCTCCAGTGCCCTGTACTGGCTGGAGCAGTATCACATCGATGGTCTGCGCGTGGATGCCGTGGCCTCCATGCTGTATCTGGATTACAACCGCAAGCAGGGCGAATGGGAGCCCAATAAGAATGGCGGCAAGGAGAACCTGGAGGCAGTGGCTTTCCTGCGCAAGCTCAACGATACGATTCTGGGCCGTCACCCCCCCACAAGTACATGATCGCAGAGGAGTCCACCGCGTGGCCGATGGTCACGAAACCGGCCAGCGACGGCGGCCTGGGCTTCAACTTCAAGTGGAACATGGGCTGGATGAACGACATGCTCAGCTACATGAAGACCGACCCGCTCTTCCGCGCGGGCAACCACAACAAGGTCACCTTCAGCTTCTTCTATGCCTTCAGCGAAAACTTTGTGCTGCCCATCAGCCACGATGAAGTGGTGCACGGCAAGGGCAGCCTGATCAACAAGATGCCGGGCGAGTACGAGGCTAAGTTTGCCAACCTGCGCACCTTCTTCGGCTACATGATGGCCCACCCCGGCAAGAAGCTGCTCTTCATGGGGCAGGAGTTCGGCCAGTTCACCGAGTGGAGCGAGGAAAAGCAGCTGGATTGGATGCTGCTGGGCTACGACAAGCACACCGAGCTGCAGAACTACGTCAAGACCCTGAACGCCTTCTATAAAGAGCACCCCGCCTTCTGGCAGATCGATTACAGCTGGGAGGGCTTCCAGTGGATCGTGCCCGATGACTCCAAGCAGAGCGTGATCGCCTTCCTGCGCAAGGACGCAAACGGCAAGCAGATCCTGGTGGTCTGCAACTTCAACCCCGTCCTGCGCGAGGGCTATGCCCTGGGCGCACCCGTGGCAGGTACATATAAGGAAGTGCTGAACAGCGATGACGAGGCCTTCGGCGGTTCCGGCGCGGTCCACAACAAGTCCGTCCGCACCCACAAGAAGCCGCTGCACGGCTTTGAACAGAGCATCACCATCACCCTGCCGCCCATGAGCACCCTGTATTTTGAGGTGCCCACCAAGCGCACCCGCAAGGCAGCAGATCCGGCCAAGACGGCCAAGACCGTGAAAAAGACCGCTGCCAAAAAAGACAGCCGCCAAGACCACGAAGACTGCCAAGGCTGAGCCTGCCGTGAAGGAGGAAAAGCCCAAAAAGACCTCCACCCGCAAGGCAAAGGCAGAAGCAAAACCTGCACCTGAAAAGGCCCCGGCCAAGCGCGGCCGGAAGCCCAAGGCAGAAGCCGCTGCCGCACCCGAAGCAGCACCCGCCAAGCGGGGCCGCAAACCCAAAGCCGAGCCCGCTGAAGCTGCCCCTGCGGCAGCCGAAAAGCCTGCCCGCAAGCCCCGCGCCAAAAAGGCCGCCAAGACCGAGGAGTGACCGGGGCGCATCCGCACAACACAGTCAAACCATTTCCAAATCCAATAAATCCGGAAATGTGTAAAAGGGGAGAATAAAGCTATGGCAAAAGAAATTGTGGCAATGATCCTTGCCGGCGGACGTGGCTCGCGCTTGTACGCGCTGACACAGAAAACGGCAAAACCTGCAGTGGGGTTCGGCGGCAAATACCGCATCGTGGACTTCCCGCTGTCCAACTGCGTCAACTCCAACATTGATACTGTGGGCATCGCAACCCAGTATCAGCCCCAGAAGCTGAACGAGTACATCGGCAACGGCCAGCCTTGGGATCTGGACCGCCTGTACGGCGGCGTGCACACCCTGCCCCCCTACGAGCAGGCAAAGGGCACCGACTGGTACAAGGGCACTGCAAACGCCATCTACCAGAACATCAGCTTCATCGACAGCTATGATCCCGAGTACGTCATCATCCTGTCCGGTGACCAGATCTGCAAGCAGGACTATGCCGACTTCCTGCGCTTCCACAAGGAAAAAGGGCGCGGAGTTCTCCGTGGCTGTCATGGAGGTCGATTGGAAGGAAGCTTCCCGCTTCGGCCTGATGGTGGCAGACGAGAACGATAAGATCACCGAGTTCCAGGAGAAGCCCCCGGTTCCCAAGTCCAACCTGGCTTCCATGGGCATCTACATCTTCAACTGGGATGTGTTGAAGAAGTATCTGGAAGAGGACGAGGCTGATCCCAACTCCAAGAACGACTTCGGTATGAACATCATCCCCGCGCTGCTGCGCGACGGCCGCAAGATGTATGCTTACCACTTCAACGGCTACTGGCGTGACGTGGGTACCATCGACAGCCTGTGGGAAGCCAACATGGAGGTCCTGGACCCCGAGAACTCCGGCATTGATATCTTCGACAAGAAGTGGAAGATCTACAGCCGCAACCCCGTGCTGCCCGCCCAGAAGATCGGCCCCCGCGCCGTGGTGCAGGATTCCCTCATCACCGAGGGCTGCCAGATCTATGGCCGCGTCCAGCACTCTGTCCTGAGCGCAGGCGTTACCGTGGAAGAGGGCGCAACGGTCGAGGATGCCGTCCTGATGGATGGCGTCGTGGTCAAGGCAGGCGCAGTGGTCAAGCGCTGCATCCTCGCTGAGAACGTCGTGGTGGGCGCAGGTGCCAAGATCGGCGGCGACGGCCCCATCGCACATGTCGGCACCGGTCTGACCATTGGCGCAGGCGCTACCGTCAAAGAGGGCGCCAAAGTATTTGATTCCGTCAAGGAGGGCGAGGAAGTATGCTGAGCCAGAACAACAATGCGTTGGGCATCATTTTCCCCAACAGCTATGATAACACCGTACCGGAGCTTGTGACTGAGCGCACCATGGCTTCGATCCCCTTTGCAGGCCGTTACCGCATGGTGGACTTTATGCTGTCCAGCATGGCAAACTGCGGCATCTCCAATGTCTCCATCGTGGTGCGCAAGAACTACCACTCCCCCTGATGGATCATCTGGGCACCGGCCGTGAGTGGGATATGGCCCGCCGCCATGGCGGCCTGAACATCGTGCCTCCCTTTGCAGAAAAGGGTGTGCGCATCTATTCCGGCCGCGTCGAGGCTCTTGGCTCCATCCTGAGCTTCCTCGAGAACCAGAAGGAGCGCTATGTGGTCATGAGCGATGCCAACATCGCCATCAACTACGACTTCAACGCCCTGCTGGCCGCCCATCAGGCAAGCGGTGCCGATGTGACCATCGCTTACCAGAAGACTGAGATCCCCGAGGGCCGCAAGAACGACAACTACACCCCCCTGACTGTGGATGCCGATGGCCGTGTGACTGAGCTGCTGTTCAACGATTACCGCCCCGGCGTCCAGAACCTCGACCTGAACATCTACGTTCTGGAGCGCGAGACCCTGATCAAGCTGGTCAAGGACGCCACTGCCCGCGGCCTGATCTACTTTGAGCGTGACATCCTCGCACACAATGTCAACATCCTGAACATCCGTGGGGTGGAGTACACCGGCTATGTGGCTCATATCTGCGACATGAAGAGCTACTTTGATGAGAACCTCAAGCTCATCGATGAGAAGAACCTGGACGCCCTGTTCCCCAAGAAGAGCCCTGTCTACACGAAGATCCGTGATGACAACCCCGTGCGCTACGTCAACGGCTCTTCCGTCAGCAATTCCCTGCTGGCCGATGGCTGTGTCATCGAGGGCACCGTGGAGAACTGCGTGCTGTTCCGCGGCGTTCGCGTCAAGAAGGGTGCTGTGGTCAGAAACTGTGTCCTGATGCAGGATACCGTTGTGGAACCAGGCGCTCAGCTGGACTGCGTTGTCACCGATAAGAACGTGCGTGTGACCGCCGACAAGAAGCTCTCCGGTACCGAGAGCTTCCCGGTCTATGTTCAGAAGAACCACACCGTCTGAGCCTGACACACTGAAACTTTCACAGGGGCGGCTCCCTCCCCGGTAGCCCCTCTTAAAGAGGGGCGGGGGCCTTTGCGCCCCCGCCCGCTCTTTTGTGTATCCGCCCTTTTTTTCTGGAAAGGAGAAATACTATGAAAATCCTGTATGCCGCTTCGGAAGCGACTCCCTTTGCGAAATCCGGCGGTCTGGCCGACGTTGCAGGTTCCCTGCCGAAGGCACTGGTCAAGGACGGCGTGGATGCCCGCGTCATCATGCCGCTGTACGGCGACCTGAAGATGCGCGATAAGCTGGAGTATGTCACCAACTATTCCGTGCCCGTGGGCTGGCGCAGCCAGTACTGCGGCCTGTTCAAGGCCGAGGTCAACGGCGTGACCTACTACTTCCTGGACAACGAGTACTACTTCAAGCGCCGCGGCCTGTACGGCTTCTACGATGACGGCGAGCGCTTCGCCTTCTTCTCCCGCGCTGTGCTGGAGACCCTGTTCTACATCGACTTCACCCCGGATATCATCAACTGCAACGACTGGCAGACCGCGCTGGTGCCCGTTTACCTGAACCTGTACTACCGCCATCTGGATAAGTTCAACCGGATCAAGACCATCTTCACCATCCACAACATCGCATATCAGGGCAAGTACGGCACCGATATCCTGGAGGACACCTGCGGCATCGGCCACCGCGACCAGCACATCGTGGAGTACGATGGCTGCGCCAACTTTATGAAGGGTGCCTTTGAGACGGCAGATAAGATCACCACCGTCAGCCCCACCTACGCACAGGAGATCCTGGACCCCTGGTTCAGCTACGGTCTGGATGCCCTGCTGCGGGAAAAGCAGTATAAGCTCTGCGGCATCCTGAACGGCATCGACATGGACGCCAACAACCCCGCCACCGACCCGATGATCCCCTTCAACTACGATGTGACCCAACGTTGAAGAGGGCAAGGCAAAGTGCAAGGAGGCCCTGCAGGACAAGTTTGGCCTGCACAAGGATGGCAGCCCCGTCTTTGCCATGGTCAGCCGCATGGTCGGCATGAAGGGCTTTGACCTGGTGCAGAGCATTGCCGATGGTCTGGTGGACCGCGGCATCGAGCTGGTCATTCTGGGCAGCGGCGAGAACCAGTACGAGACCTTCTTCTCTGACCTGTGCGCCCGTCATCCGGTCCGTGTTGGCACCGACATCGGCTTTGAGCCCGCTCTGTCTCAGGATATCTACGCCGGTGCAGACGTGTTCATCATGCCTTCCAAGAGTGAGCCCTGCGGCCTGGCACAGATGGTGGCCTGCCGCTATGGCACGCCTCCCATCGTCCGGGAGACCGGCGGCCTGCGGGATTCCATCCACGACTGCACCCTCGGCGAGGGCAACGGCTTCACCTTCGCGGGCTACAGCGCCCACGAGCTGTACGATGCCTGCTGCCGCGCACAGGACCGCTACTACAGCAAGGAAGACTGGAACAACCTTATCAGGTACGACATGGAATGCGATTTCAGCTGGGACCTCTCTGCCAAGAGCTACGAGGGCCTGTACAACGAGACCGCAAACCTCTGGTAAATCATTTTCATAAGTTTGCCTTTTTTGCCGCCCGGTTCGCAGGAGCCGGGCGGCTTTTTTGCGGACTTCCACGCATATTTTTTACAAGAATCATCCGCAAAAAGCGGCAAGGCACCTTTGCACTTCCGACAGGACTGTGCTACAATGAAAAAACATTGACAGCTCTTTCCTGTTTTTTTTGAAGAAATGGCAGAGTAGATAAGGAGAATGATATGAACTGGAAACGTGTCATCAGCGGCGTGCTGGCAGCAGCGATGCTGTCCGCTCTGCCGGTGCAGCTTCTGGTGTCGGCGGAAGGCACGGAGGCGGTCGGGCAGGCCGATGGCTGGCAGGAACTGACCACTCTGGAACCTCTTGACGAAAGCAACACTTTCTTTTTTACAGCAAGGACGACCAGACGTTTGAAAAGATCACCCACCCGGAAAAGGATGTCAAAACCGCAGACGGCATCGTGGACTATCTGGGAGACGGTGCGGTGGCGGTTGTGACTGACCCGGAGGATGCCGCCTACAACGCCGGTGACCGGGGTCAGAACTACGCATGGTCGGCGGTCGGCTACGGCGACTGGCTGTATGTGGGCACCTGCTACGCCGCCATCGGCAACACCCTCTCTCTCTCTGATGAAGAGCAGTCTGGGCGACGAATACGACGACAAGGTGCTTGCCGCCACCTTTGATGCCCTTTACAACGGCACTTTCTTTCTGACCGAGGAGGATGGCGGCCGGCCCAAGGGTGTGCTGGTGAAGATCAACACCAAGACCGGCGAGACCAAGGTGCTGATGTCCGGCTCCTACAACGGTTACACCCCCTGTTCCGCAACGCATTGGAGTATCACGGCAAGCTGTACTTCTGCGGCAGTGTGGGTGGCGGCGGCATCGGCTTTCCTTCTGCCCAGCATCTGGCAGGTAGACCCGGCTACCGACGAGTGCAAGCCGGTGTATATCGGTCTGAACAGTGTGCAGGATTATGCCGCAGCCTACCAGCAGGGCATCTCCGTGGGCATCCGCGGGATGTGTGTCTACAAGGATCAGCTGGTCATCAGCAACGTGACCATGGATGCCGCCACCGGCAAGAGCAGCGCCGCCCTGCTGATCTCCTCCGACCCGGAAAAGGGCTTTACCCAGATCGCGGATTCCGACAGCCTGTTCAACTATCCCGCCTATCACTACGCCGACAGCATCTACGGCGGCAGCATTTGGGATATGGCTGAGTTCAACGGCCGCCTGTATGTTTCCATCTGCACCGGAACCGAGGACAATATGCCGGACGACAACACCATGCAGTCCTTTGCACTGGTGCGGGGCGACCAGAACCCCGACGGCACCTTCACATGGACCCCCGTGGCAGGCGATCAGGAAAAGGACGGTGCCCGCTACACCTTCGGCATCGACCCGGAACGCACCCGCTCCGGTGCGGCGAACCTGATCGTGTACAACGACCACCTCTATATTGGTGAGTACAACGATGAAGAGATCGCACTGGAGCGCATCCTCTTTGCCAAGACCGGCAAGAACGCCGACGGTCAGTTTGGCGGTGGACTGGACTGCCGGTTCATCAACGCCAATCTGGAACAGTCGGTGAACCTGTACCGCATGGACAGGGACGAGAATATGGAGCTTGTGGTGGGCAATGCTACCAAAATGTTCCCCAATGGCAGCCTGTCCGGGCTGGGGTCCGGCTTTGGGCGCAACGAGAACCAGTACATCTGGCGGATGCGGGTGTACGATGGCAAGCTGTATGTGGGTACTTTTGACACCAGCAGCATGCTGGAGTGCGTTGGTCAGTTCGTCAACGGCAACCTGCTGACGCGCACCCCCGCGCAGTGGAAGACCCAGTGGGAATACCTCAAGACCCTGATGAAGGCACTGCAGGCGACGGACCACCCGACGGCAACGGGAACCCTGACACGCTGGCCCAGACCATCAAGTTTTCCTACAAATTCGTGTTCAAGAACATCACGATCAGCAACATCGCCAGTGCCATCCGGCTGCTCAACTACATGCGCAAGGCAAAGCAGGGCTTTGACCTGTATGTTTCGGAGGACGGAGTGAACTTCCAGACCATCACCGTGGACGGTTTTGGAGACCCCTACAACCATGGTCTGCGGGCATTCGCCACCACAGACCAGGGCCTGTGCCTTGGCACTGCCAATCCCTTCTATGGCACGCAGGTGTGGATCAAGCGCAAGGACAGCTGACCTCCGCACTCCCAGGATAACGCCGCCCGGCTCTCAAATGAGCTGGGCGATTTTTTGTGTTTTGCACAAGAAACCTATCATATTTTTTGGTATTGATGCTGCCGGAGACGGACATACTCCACCGTGGACGTACAATTATGGCGTTAGTGTGAACGAACTATGAAGTTTTACCAAAAATCGGTGGAAAAAATTGATTGAAAAGTTCAGTGAATTGAATTATACTATCCATATAAGCTTCTTGACCGGAGCGAAACCATTGCGAAAGGGTGCGGCGGGCTGCTGTTTCGGGCCTGCGCACAGAGGGAGGGCGAGACCGCATGAAGGGCTGGTACAAGGCGCTGGAAGATCTTGTCTGGCTGACCCAGCTGGGGCTGAATATGCTGCTGCCGCTGGTGATGTGCCTGGGCGGTGCCTGGTGGGCGGTGAACAGCTGGAGCTGGCCGGAATGGGTGTTCCTGCCGGCCATCCTGCTGGGCCTTGCCTCCGGGGCGCAGAACTTCTGGTATTTTGCCAAGGAGCACCTGGACCGCGCCAAAAAGGAAAAAACCGAAGCGGGTGGGGTTCAACTCACATCAGTAAACATCACAGGAGGTTCCCCTTTATGAAACTACAGCCGGAATCCAAAAAGGAGCTGACGCGCATCGCCTGCGGCACGGCCATCTGCACCGCTGCCCTGTGGGTGGCCTTTGCAGCGCTGCACCTGGTTGGCTGGGTGAAATTTGATTACACTGTCGTTCTGGGCAGTCTCATCGGCGCGGCCGTGGCCATCGGCAACTTTGCGGGCATCTGCATCGTGTGTCAGAAGGTCATCGACGAGCAGGATGAGAAGCGGCGCAAAGCCACATTACAAGCTTCCTACAACGTCAGAATGCTTTTGCAGGCGGTGTGGATCATCGTGTCCATCGGGGCACCCTGCTTCCAGCCCTTTGCCAGCGTTCTGCCCTTGCTGTTCCCGCGTGTTACGATCTACTACCTGCAAATAACCGGCAAGTACAAGCCCCTTGCACCGGCCGGGCCCTCGGTGGATGTCTCTGTGGAGGACGACCCCGAACCCGCCCCGGAGCCGGAGGCTGAGCCCCGTGACGAAGGGGGTGAAACGTAACAAATGGAACTGAACGGCGCAAAGATCCTGTATACCATCCATACCAATATCACTGTGCTGGGCGATTTCAAGATCACCCAGACTCTTGTGAGCACATGGATCGTCATGGCGCTGCTTTCGGGTCTGGCCATCTGGCTGGGCAGCAACCTCAAGCTGGAAAATGTCTCAAAGCGGCAGGCCGCAGCCGAGTTCATCGTGGAGCGGCTGGATCAGTTCGTGCACGACAACATGGGGTATCACTTTGACAAGTATATCCCCCTGATCGGCTCGATCTTCGCTCTGAGCATCGGCTGCAACCTCATCAGTGTCATTGGCCTGTGGAGCCCCACGGCCGACCTGAACACCGAGGCTGCGTGGGCCATTGTGGTGTTCATCCTCATCATGTACTACAAGATAAAGACCAACGGCATCCTCGCCTATCTGAAGGGCCTGCTGGACCCCATCTTCCTGATGGCGCCCATCAATGTGCTGTCGGAGGTGTCCACCCCTGTCAGCATGGCCTTCCGTCACTTCGGCAACATCCTGTCCGGTACTGTCATTTCCACACTGCTGTACTGGGCGCTGGCAAGCCTGAGCCACGTCATTGTCTTTGGCTGGCTGCCCGGCTTCCTGAGCCAGCTCCAGCTGTTCCAGATCGGCATCCCGGCCTTTACGGGCCTGTATTTCGACTGGTTCGGCGGCTGCATTCAGGCGTTCATCTTCTGTACCCTGACCGCAATTTTCATCAAACGTGCTGCCGGTGAGGACTAAGCCCTCACAACGGCATCTCCCAAAACAAAAACTTTTTTGGAGGACAAAACTTATGACTGACTTTCAGTACCTTGCTCGTGGTATCGCCCTGGCAGGCTGCGGCATCGGCGCAGGCTGCGCACTGATCGCAGGTATCGGCCCCGGTATCGGCGAAGGCAACGCTGCCGCCGCTGCCTGTGAGGCCGTGGGCCGCCAGCCTGAGTGCAAGAGCGACGTGACCAGCACCCTGATCCTGGGCGTTGCACTTTCCGAGACCACCGGTATTTACGGCTTTGTTACCGGCCTGCTGCTGATCTTCCTGGCACCCGGCATGTTTATGAAGTTCCTGGCATAAGCGGAACCTTTTACAAAAGAACGAAAGGAGACGCTTATGGAACTGTACCAGGCGTTGATCACGCTGGACGGCTGGACCTTTTTGGCCCAGATCTGCAACCTGATGATCCAGCTGCTCATCTTCAAAAAGTTCCTGCTGAATCCGGTCAAAAAGGTGATCGCCGAGCGCAAGGCCAAGGCGGACAGCCAGATCGCCGATGCTGCAAAGCTGCGCACCGAGGCTGAGGCCATGAAGGCGGAGTACGAGCAGAACCTGCAGAATGCCCGCGCCGAGGCCAACCAGATCGTTGCCCGTGCCCAGAAAACGGCCACCGCCCGCGGTGAAGAGATCGTGGGCGAGGCCCGTGCACAGGCCGCTGCCCTGAAGCAGAAGGCGGAGGCTGACATTGCGCAGGAGCGCAAGAAGGCCGTGAATGAGGCAAAGGACGAGATCGGCGGCATGGCCATGGAGATCGCCTCCAAGGTGGTCGAGCGTGAGATCAAAGGAAGCCGACCACAAGGATCTGATCGACGAATTTATCAAAAACGTGGGTGAAGCATCATGACCGAGACAGCAAGGATGTACGGCGGAAGCCTGTATGACCTGGCAGCGGAGGAAGGGCTGGAGACCCGCATTCTGGGCGAGCTGGACGAGGCCGTGGCGCTTTTTAAGGCAAGCCCGGAGTACCTGCATCTGCTCAGCACCCCCAGCATCCCCAAAAAGGGCGCTGCGGCCTGCTGGACGAAGCGCTGCGGGATCGGGTCCACCTCTATGTGCTGAACTTTTTGAAGATCCTGTGCGAGAAGGGCACCCTGCGGGAGCTGCCCGGCTGCGCCCGGGCCTACCGGGTGCGCTACAATCAGGCACACGGTATTCTGGAAGCAGCGGCAACCACTGCAGTGGCAATGACGGAGCAGCAGGTGAAGAGCCTGCACGAAAAGCTGGAGAAGCTCACCGGCAAGACCATCGACCTGAAAACAAAGGTCGATCCGGCTGTGCTGGGCGGCATCCGGCTGGAATATCGAGGGCACCGAGCTGGACGGTACGGTTCAGAACCGTCTGGCGGCGCTGCGCAGGGATATCGCGTCCGTGACACTGTGATCCATCGAATTTCCACCCGAAAGATTTTAAGAATTGAGCGGTGAATACAAGACAATGCAACTGAAACCTGAAGAGATCTCCAAGATCATCCGTGCCCAGATCAAGCACTACGAGAATGTCATCGAGCAGAGCGAAGTCGGCACGGTCATCATGGTAGGCGACGGCATCGCCCGGGCCAGCGGCCTGGAAAAGTGCATGGCAGGTGAGCTGCTCCAGTTTGAGAACGGCGAGTACGGTATGGCCCAGAACCTGGAGGAAAACACGGTCTCCATCGTTCTGCTGGGCTCCGATGTCGGCATCAAAGAAGGCAGCACCGTCAAGCGCACTGGCAAGGTCGTTTCCGTGCCCGTGGGCGAGGCGATGATCGGCCGCGTGGTCAATGCACTGGGCCAGCCCATCGACGGCGCAGGCCCCATTGAGACCACCGAGTTCCGGGCCATCGAGAGCCCGGCTCCCGGCATCATCGACCGCCAGCCGGTCAAGGAACCCCTGCAGACCGGCATCAAGGCCATCGACAGCATGATCCCCATCGGCCGCGGCCAGCGTGAACTCATCATCGGTGACCGCCAGACCGGCAAGACCTCCATCGCGCTGGATACCATCCTGAACCAGAAGGGCAACGGCGTCATCTGTGTCTATGTCGCCATCGGGCAGAAGCGCTCTACCGTGGCAAACCTGGTGCAGAGCCTGACCGAGGCCGGTGCCATGAGCTACACCATCGTGGTGTCCGCCACGGCCTCCGAGCTGTCCCCCCTGCAGTATATCGCCCCCTACTCCGGCTGTGCCATGGGCGAATATTTCATGCACCAGGGCAAGCATGTCCTCATCATCTACGATGACCTTTCCAAGCACGCGGTGGCTTACCGTGCCCTCTCGCTGCTGATCCGCCGTCCCCGGGACGTGAGGCTTACCCCGGGCGATGTATTCTACCTGCATAGCCGCCTGCTGGAGCGCGCGGCCAAGCTCTCCAATGAGCTGGGCGGCGGCAGCCTGACGGCTCTGCCCATCATCGAAACCCAGGCCGGCGATGTTTCCGCCTACATCCCCACCAATGTCATCTCCATCACCGATGGCCAGATCTTCCTGGAAACCGAGCTGTTCCATTCCGGCGTTATGCCCGCCATCAATCCCGGTATTTCGGTTTCCCGTGTCGGCGGCGCCGCGCAGATCAAGGCCATGAAGAAGGTGGCCGGCACCCTGAAGCTGATCTACTCCCAGTACCGCGAGCTGCAGTCCTTTGCCCAGTTCGGTTCCGATCTGGACGCGGACACCAAGGCCCGCCTGGCACAGGGCGAGCGCATCGTGGAAGTGCTCAAGCAGAACCGCTCGGCTCCCGTGCCCGTGGAAAAGCAGGTGGCGATCCTGTATGCCACTATCCATGATCTTCTGGTCAAGGTCAAGGTGGCTGATGTGGCCGAGTACGAGAAGGGCCTGTACGAGTATCTCGATACCGACGCAGCCGGTGCCTCCGTGATGGAGACCATCCGCACCACCGGCAAGCTGGAAAAGGACGCCGAGGAAGCTCTGAAGGGTGTGCTGTCCGCTTACACCGAGAACTTTATCAAGGCACACTGACGGAAGGAGGCGTAACGCATGGCAGGTTCCATGAAGGACATTAAGCTGCGCATCAAAAGCGTAGAGAGTACCATGCAGATCACCAAGGCTATGGAGCTGGTGGCTTCCTCCAAAATGCGCCGTGCCAAGGAGCGGGTGGAGCACAGCCGCCCCTACTTTGAGACGCTGCACGACACACTGACCGGCATTGCAGCTGCAGACCCCCGGGCCCGCAGCCCCTACCTGCGCCGGGCAGAGATCAAACGCACCCTGCTGGTCGTCATTGCAGGCGACCGCGGCCTGGCCGGTGGATATAACTCCAACGTGCTCAAGCAGGCGGAGGCCCAGCAGGGCCCGGTCAAAACGGTGCTGCCCATTGGCAAAAAGAAGTCAGGAGTACTTTGCCCACCACGGAGCCGACCTGTTCACCGAAGAGGTGCTGCTGGCGGCGGATGTTTCGGTGGGTGAGTGCTTTGCCCTCTCCCGGAAGATCACCGAGGGCTACCTGAAGGGAGATTACGACGCGGTGAAGCTCTGCTACACCCGCTTTGACTCGATGATGACCCAGACCGCTGTCACCATGGAGGTGCTGCCCCCTGACCATCGAGCCCACCGAGGCCCAGAAGGCTGAGGCCCGTCGGAGTCAGATCCTGTACAAACCCAGTTGCGAGGAAGTGTTCGGCGCTATCATCCCCGAGTATGTGGCCGGTATCGTTTATGGCGCCGTGTGCGAGAGCGTGGCCAGTGAGCTGGCCGCCCGCCGCACCGCCATGGATGCCGCAACCAAGAACGCGGGCGAAATGATCGACCATCTGAATCTGTATTACAACCGCGCCCGTCAGGCTGCCATCACGCAGGAGATCACCGAGATCGTGGCAGGCGCAGAAATCTAAGGCGGCTTGCCCTCTCCGTCATTGCTTGCGCAATGCCACCTCTCCCAAAGGGAGAGGCCTTGGCAGTCCGCGCAAAGTTTCTGGTTTCGCCAGAGGCTCCCCTTTGGGGGAGCTGGCGCGTGAGCGCCTGAGAGGGCGAGGACGCTGGCAATTTAGCATTTGCATTATTGAAAGATAAGGAGTTGTAGCCTATGTCCGAAAAACACATCGGCAAGGTGATCCAGGTCATCGGCCCGGTGCTGGACATCCAGTTCAAGGATGGCGAGCTGCCGGACCTGCTCAACGCCATTGAAATCGACAACCACGGCCAGAAGCTGGTGGTCGAGGTGGCGCAGCTGATCGGTGATAACGTCGTGCGCTGCATCGCCATGAACAGCACCGACGGCCTTGTGCGCGGCACCGAGGCGGTTGACACCGGCGAGTCCATCCGGGTGCCTGTGGGTGACCAGTGCCTGGGCCGCGTGTTCAACCTGCTGGGTGAGCCGGTGGACAACAAGCCTGCCCCCCACCCCGGAGGCTTACTGGCCCATCCATCGCCCCGCTCCCAGCTATGAGGAACAGCAGTCCACCACAGAGATCCTGGAGACCGGCATCAAGGTCGTTGACCTGCTGGCCCCCTACGCCAAGGGCGGCAAGATCGGTCTGTTCGGCGGTGCCGGCGTCGGCAAAACCGTGCTTATCCAGGAGCTGATCTACAATATCGCCACTGCCCACAACGGCTATTCCGTATTCACTGGCGTTGGCGAGCGCACCCGTGAGGGCAATGACCTTTACAATGAAATGAAGGAAAGCGGCGTTCTCAATAAGACCGCCTTGGTCTACGGCCAGATGAACGAACCCCCCGGGGCTCGTATGAGAGTTGGCCTCACCGGCCTTACCATGGCGGAATACTTCCGCGATGTCAAGAATCAGGATGTTCTGCTTTTCATCGATAACATTTTCCGCTTTACCCAGGCCGGCAGCGAGGTCTCGGCCCTGCTGGGCCGTATGCCCTCTGCCGTTGGTTACCAGCCCACCCTGGCCACCGAGATGGGCGCTCTGCAGGAGCGCATCACCTCCACCCGCAAGGGCTCCATCACCTCAGTGCAGGCGGTCTATGTCCCTGCCGATGACCTCACCGACCCCGCCCCTGCCACCACCTTCACCCATCTGGATGCCACCACGGTCCTGAGCCGTGACATTGCATCTCAGGGCATCTACCCCTGCTGTGGACCCGCTGGATTCCACCAGCCGCATCCTCAGCCCCGAGGTCGTGGGTCAGGAGCACTACGAGATCGCCCGCGATGTCCAGAAGGTGCTGCAGCGCTACAAGGAGCTGCAGGATATCATTGCCATCATGGGCATGGACGAACTGAGCGAAGAGGACAAGCTGACCGTCAGCCGCGCCCGCAAGGTGCAGCGCTTCCTGAGCCAGAGTTTCCATGTTGCGGAGCAGTTCACCGGTATGCCCGGTCAGTATGTGCCGCTGAAGGAGACCCTGCGCGGCTTCCGCATGATCCTGAACGGCGAGTGCGATGACCTGCCCGAGAGCGCGTTCCTCTCCGCGGGCACCATCGACGACGTGTTCGCCAAGGCGAAGAAAGGGTAAACCATGACGACCTTTCATCTGACGGTGGTCACGCCGGACGGCTGTGCCTTTGACGGTCAGGCGGAACGGGTGGTCTGCCGTGCCATCGACGGCGACCTTGCCATTCTGGCAAAGCATGGTGATTACTGCACCGCGCTGGGAATGGGCGAAGCCCATATCGTGGACGCGGACGGCCAGCGCCGCCGCGCCGCCTGCATGGGCGGGATGCTCACCGTGCTGAACGGGGATGTCCATCTGGTCGCTACCACCTGGGAGTGGGCCGAGGAGATCGACCAGGCCCGCGCCGAGGCCTCCAAGAGGCGCGCCGAAGAGATCCTGGCCCGGAAGGACCTGGATGAGCGCGAATATGAGCTGGCCCAGGCCCGCCTCAAGCGCGCCCTCGTCCGCACCTCTGTCCACTGACCCCGGAGCGCTGGACAAATCAGCGCCGCTGTGGTACACTGGTATCAGAAAAATCAAATCAACAAAGGCTCCTTTGGAGTGCTGCAAACAGGGACCCCCCTGAAACCGGGGTTACATGCTTGCGAGCATTCTGAAGGAGCTTTTTTGATGCAAAGGAGGATGTGCATGAAGAAAAAAATCTGGATATGACAGAGGGAAAGCCGATCTCCCTGCTGTGGGCGTTTACCTTTCCTACATTGATGGGCAACCTGCTGAATCAGGTTTACTCCATTACCGACAGCATTGTGGTGGGGCGGTATCTCGGGCAGACCGCCCTTGCGGCGGTAGGCAGCACTATGCCTGTGATCCTGCTGTTGGCAGCCCTGATGATCGGCATCAATGTGGGCGTGGGGATCATCATCAGCCGGTACTTTGGCCAAAAGAACGAGGAGCTGATGCGGAGGGCCTTTGTGAACAGCCTGTATCTGGGGGGGCTGTTCCTGTCGGCAGGGATGATGGTGATGGGCCTGACCTTCTCCGGTACCATCCTGCGGTGGATGGGGACCCCGGAGGGCCCCCCTGCAGGAAGCCACTGCCTATCTGGAGATCAGTTTTATCACCATGATCTGCCCCTTGATGTATTATTTGTTTTCCAGTGCATTCCGGGGCTTGGGGACAGCCAGACAGCGCTGTACTGCCTGATCGTCTCCGTTCTGAGCAATATTGGCCTGGACGTGCTGTTTGTGGCTGTGTTCCGCTGGGGAGTGGCCGGGTCTGCCTGGGCCACGGCACTGGCGCAGGCCCTGTCGGCGGTGGTGGCGGCGGTGCTGCTGTTCCGCAAATATCCCATGATGCGGATGCGGCGGCAGGACCTCCGGCTCCATGGAAAGCTGCTGCGGCAGATCACGGTGCTGGCCGTTCCCATTGCGGTGCAGTCTGCCTTCAACAATCTGGGCAATCTGGTGGCACAGAGTGCCGTCAATCTGTTCGGCGAGGCCACCATGGCGGCCTACACTGCCGCCAGCCGCATCGGAACGCTGGCCCTGATGCCGGTGGAGACCATCGGTTCCTCCCTCAGCGTCTATGCCTCCCAGAACCACGGAGCCGGCAAGCCGCAGCGCATCCGGCAAGGGGTACGGGCCTCCCTGCAGCTGTCTCTGGTGGTCAGCACCGTGCTGGGGGTGTTTCTGCTGCTCTGCGGCCGCCAGATGGCAGGGCTGTTCCTCGCAGAGCCGTCTGCGGAGATCCTGACTGTGGTGCAGCGGTTTCTGCTGATCACGGCGGGGCCGGGGATCCCGGCCGGTGTGATGCAGGTGTATCAGCAGGTGCTCCGCGGCATTGACAGGGCGAATCAGGCACTGATGGGCGGCGTGATGCAGCTCATTACAAAAATTGTGGTAGTGGCTGTGGGCGCATGGGGAATGCGGAATCTGGATGTGGTCTGGCTTGGCTGGCCCGCCTCCTTTGTGGCCGGAACCGTGATCCCGTACTACTTCTGCTTTCAGAAGATCGCGCGGGAAATGGAAACAGAATAAAACAGAAAACGCCCCCGGAAGGCAGATCGCTCTCCGGGGGCGCTGTGTATTGATAGATCAGCTGAGCTGCAGGCTGTCCAGCACAGCGTTGACCACATCCAGCCCCACCTGACCGGGGGCGCTGGCCGTGCCGGGATTGGCAAAGGTCATGGCAGAGCCAAAAGCTTCGCCGCAAAGGCGGCTCACGGCACCCAGTGCGCCCATGCTCATGGTAATGACGGGCGTTTCGGGGTGGTGGTCGGTGATCTCGGCGGTGGCGGCCAGCAGCTCCAGCACATCGGCACGGCTCTGTGGCATCACGGCCAGCTTGGGCAGGTCGGCCCCCGCCTGCTGCATGGCCACCATCCGGGAGACCATCTCGGCCTTGGGCGGGGTCTTATGAAAGTCGTGGCTGGAGCACACGACCTTGACCCCGGCGGTGTGCGCGTCCTGAACCAGTGCGGGAAGGTCTGTGCCTGCGGTGAAGAACTCAATATCAATGAGGTCAGCGCAATCGGTATCCAGAATGGTGCGGAGAAAACGGAGGTATCCCTCATGGCTGACCGGTATGCTGCCGCCCTCTTCCTTTGTGCGCAGGGTCACAAGCAGCAGCTTCTCCTTTAAGAGGACCCGCAGCTTTGCCAGGCAGCGCACCACTGCCCCGGGGTCAGCGGCTGCTTCAAACAGATCCACACGCCATTCCACACAATCGGCGCGCAGTGTGGAAAACGCAGCGGCCTTTTTCCAGGATCGCAGCCTCGGTGCGCTCTACGATGGGCAGAATGACTTTGGGGCGGCCTTCGCCGATACGGCAGCCACGGACAGGAACACAGGACATGGCGCTTCTCCTTTATATTAAAGTATAGCTATCTCATACAGGATGACTCCATGATACGTTCTGCCCACCGCCTTGTCAAGAAAGGAGCAAGCATTGTTATAGGGAGAACAGAGGAATTTTATTCCCTGCAAAGAATTTGGA
>VOFJ01001675.1_pt1 | contig 29538 bp, 40 predicted proteins | sample 5384081 | NCBI WGS metagenome assembly VOFJ01 (sample SAMN12384729, study PRJNA508395) | human gut metagenome | isolation source: healthy gut I | host: Homo sapiens | reverse complement strand
GCCATAAGGGGCAGATCTAATTCAATAATTCAATACCTCGATGATTTGATGATTTGATGATTTGATGATCCACGGGCTGATTTTTGCTAAAAAAACGTTAATTGTTGCGCGTTTATGAGAATTTGCAGGATGAGATTCAGGAGAATATTCCATTAAAGGGATTTTCTAAGAACGATCTTACAGTTTTCCGGCAACAATCGATCTTTTTCAAGCGAAAATCGGCCCGTTTTCTATGAATTTAAATGAAACCGGCAACATTTGCTCAAAAAAAAATCAAAAATGGTTGCCGGTTCATGAAGCAGACCGCAGCAAGGTTCAGCGCATTGGTTGAAATATCAATAGTTGACAACCTATGACAAAGGCATGCTATAAATGTTTGAGTTGAAAATTTCTAAAGATAAAGATAGGAGGTGTCTCCATGGGCAGACACGGAACAATTGCCGGCAGAAAAGCGGCACAGGATTCAAAGAGAGCTGCGATGTTCACCAAATATGCCAAGGCCATCACGGTGGCGGCGAAGGACGGCGGCGACCCTGACTACAATGCCGGACTGAGAGTGGCAATAGAAAAGCTAAGGCAATCAGTATGCCTAACGATAATATTCAGAGAGCGATCAAAAAAGGTACGGGCGAATTAGGCGGAGCTTCCTATGAGGAGCTTTCCTTTGAAGGTTACGGCGCGGGCGGCGTTGCCATCATCGTCGACTGTCTCACAGACAACAGCAACAGAACCACGTCCTTTGTACGCTCCACCTTTGATAAACACGGCGGGAACCTGGGAACTCCGGGATGCGTATCCTACATGTTCTCCCGCAAAGGCGTCCTGATCATAGAAGACCGACGACATCGACGAGGACGCGCTGATGGAAGCGGCTCTGGAAGCGGGCGCTGACGACATGATCACAGAAGAGGACAGCTTCACCATCTATACCGACCCAGGCGTATATCCTGACGTATATCAGGCTCTGGCAGGCGCCGGCTACGAATTCGTAGAATCCGACGTTGAAATGGTTCCTTCCATGGAGAGCGCTCCAAAAGATGAGCACGACATCAAGTCCCTGAGAAAGCTGATCGACATCCTGGAAGATAACGATGACGTGCAGAAGGTACATACAAACTGCGGCATAGACCTTTACGAAGAATAGTACGTCAAAGTTATCAAAGTACGTTATAGAAGATAATCCATCAAAAGAAATAATCGATGAAAAGACAGTTTCGCTGCCGCGCGCGGTGGAAGCTGTTTTTTTTATTTTGAATAAAAACGGAGCGAATATTACAGTATATGGTATTTTTGACCGTTTATTTCTAATTTTGACCGTTTATTTCTTTGTGGTTGATTTGATCCTTGGGTTGTGGTAGGGTGAAAACAGAAGATCTTTTTCTATCAGGGAATTCTATGGTAAAATTAAATCGTATAGATTACTGTGTTACCGGAGGATAAGGATGAAAATCATCATCTGTGATGACAAAATAGAAGAGATATTGGAAATAAAGTCACTGTGCAGCGGAAGCCCTTGCGAAGCAGGGACTTGCGGCAGGGATTGGGGAGACCACCAATCCCGAAGAGCTTAAGCGGGGCGACATTGATGGGGATATTTTGATTTTTTGGACGTGGAGATGGGAGAGGTCGACGGTATTGAGGTGAAGGATCGGCTTGCCATGCGAGGCGACAGCCCGTGGTCATCTTTGCCACCAGCCACCCGGAGGTTATGCCGCGGGCATTTAACGTCAACGTGGTCGGCTTTCTTCAGAAGCCGGTAAACGCTTTTCTTTTTCGCAGAATACATGGACTCGGCGGTGAACATTTTGACGGCTGGCAGGCCATTCGATTATCCCGACGGGTCAAAGGGAATTACCGCAGACATCCTGTGGATTGAGTCTGAGCGTGGCTATGCGGACGTACATCTTACAGACAGCACGGTCAGGAACTTGGGAAACGTCCGATCAAAGAGCTGACGGCAGCTGGAGCCTTTTGGTTTCATCTGCATCAACAGCGGTCTGCTGGTCAACTGCAAGTATATATCGACGAATTCTCTGACGATAAAGTTTTGCTGCAGGGCGTTTTGACAAAAAGCTGTGGAGAGCCGAAGGATGTGACGCTGACCGTAAGCAGACGGCGGAAAAAGGGAGTGTTGGGAGAAATACGTTTCCTACTGCGAGAGGCTGCGAAGTATACATAGGAGAGTGGGATGATCATCAGAACAGTTATTTTTTGGTTTCAATCTATTGAATCTGTTTTTTTTTTCGATTATTTTTAGGTTGCGAGTTTCGGAGAACCCGCCTCTCTGTTATTATAGGAATCTTGATTGTGGCAGGGCTGTACGCTGTTCATGCCGTGGATGGATGCGTATTTGATGGAATTACCGGATATTTCAGCGGCCCTTTATGCTTTACTGCCCGTCATATGGCTGAAAGGGCGGCGAGCAAATTGTTCTTGGAAGGGGATTTCTTTCTTCTATGCTACCGCGCCGCTGGATAATTTAATCTGCGGTATTATGATGGTAGTTCAAAGGGTAAAAACTGATTTTGCTGATTTTAATTACTGTGTGATCGCTTCTCAGCTGGGTACTGCCGTTATATTTGCAGGATTGATTTACTGCACGCGGAATTACAGGAGGACGATAGGTGAAATAGCAAATAATATCAGTATATTCCTATTTATATTTTTTTCATTGTTGTTATGTATGTATTTCAATTTGACTATAAATATATTGGAGGAAACGACTTAGATATTCAAATTCTTTCCCAGGGGGGCAAATGCAATTAAGGATTCTGTCACATCAATCATTTTTACAGTCCTGATGGTGGCATTGATCTCAATTTTTATCAGAGAAAGCGATTGAATCGTGAAATGGTATTAAATAAAAGATGCATTGAAGAACAGGCGGAACAGTACGAATTCATGGGCAAGGCCAATCAGAAACGAGAAAATTCCGCCATGATTTCAATAAACATATGGATATGCTCGCAGATTTATATGACCATGGCCATATAGATGAGCTGGGCGCATATATCCATCAGTTAGGCACTATGAAAGAGCGAGCCTACTATCTGAGTACTGGGAATATGGTCTGTGATGCTATTGTCAACCGGTATTATGCGAAGTGTCGGGACGAGGGAATCATACTGCGGTGCAGCGGCACCTTTCACGATGATTTATCTATAGAGATGTCTGATCTTTGCGTGATCATGTCCAATGCGCTCGAAAATGCCTACGAAGCCAGTTGTCAGTGCGATGAAAACAGGGAGATCCAATGCAAAATCGGCAACGAAAAGAGCCTGATCTTTATTACGATTATAAATCCAGTCCAAATTCCGCCGGCTATAGAAGATGGTTTTATCAATTCAACCAAAGATGACGCGCAGGCTCATGGATTCGGTACCAAAATCATGCAGGAGACAGCCGCTCGTAACGGTGGGAGTGTTAAATGGAAATATGATGCTCAGACGAAAAAATAGTGACTAAGATCTGTTTGATGGGTCAAAAAAATGTAAATAAATAGAAGAAATTGACCAAAAATTTCTAAAAATCGACCGAATATTTCTTTCTTGTTGCAAAGCTAAACGAGTTATGATAAGGGTAGAAATAGTTAGAAAATATTAAATAATATCTAACTCAAAAGTTATCGCTTCTGTAAAATAGTCTGTTAACCCCACATCGCCCGCCAACGGCAGGTTTGGGAAAAACAGATAAACGATTACATTTCAAAAGGGGTATTATTATGAACGTACTTAAAACTCTAGCCAGGTATTTTCGCTTTATATCAATTTCGGCCTTTATCTTTGCGCCAATATTTCCTCTTGTCATGTTTGCGTTGAGCATAATAGTTCCGAGCGCTGATGCGGATATGCAGGAATATCTTATGACAGGCCTGAGGCTTTTTCTGCGCTGGCATTGTCAACGGCGCGTTATATTACGCGTGCAGCCGGTATGTAAACAAAAAAGAAAACAGAACCCGGATGCTCCGTCAGGAAATAATTGACGCCCTATCAATATGATAGGTGGGTATCCTGCCACCGCTTCTGTCGTCCCACTCTGTTGGAGGCTTGACATAGCCGGTAGGACCCGGATTCCCGATGCGAAAGTGTAGGTTCAATTATGAATCCTTAACGTAAGCTCAGGCTCAATCCTATTATAGCGCATTTCGCGGAGAATATCACTATATATTTTTGGAAAAACGAAAAAAAATTGTAAAGTTTTTCAGGGGCGAAAACGTTAGATAAAAGTTGACTCCCACGTCAAAAATGTTATAATCTTTTTGCTCGGTTATTTCGGGTATTGTATACAAAACTGAGAGAAAAGAGGAACCTACACTATGACACAGCTAAAACCGCAGGAAATACTGGAAGCCACCATGGAAGCCGCCGTAAAGGAAATCGCAGCTGTCCATACGCCGCATGATCTTGCTGGGCATGATGGCAGGAGCGTTTATCGCCCTGGCAGGCTCCGGAGCCAACATGGCGGGCTATTATCTTCTGTCAGATCCGGCCACCAACGGAATGGGCAAAATGCTGTCCGGCTGCATCTTCCCGGCAGGACTGATCCTGGTGGTATTTACCGGAGCGGGAGCTTGTTCACCGGCAACAATCTGATGGTCACGGCCCTGCTGGACAAGAGGATATCCCTCGGGGCCATGCTGAGAAACTGGATCATCGTGTACATAGCCAATTTGGCCGGCTCTGTGCTCATCGCATGGATGGTCGCTTACTGCGGCCTGCTGGAAACCGGGGACGGCATGCTGAAAGAGGTGACGATCAGCATCGCGGCGGCCAAAACCGCTCTTGCCGTTCGGAAAAGCCTTTGTCAGGGCGATTATGTGCAACTTCCTGGTGTGCCCTGGCGGTATGGCTGTCGACAGCCGCTGATTCGACCATCGGCAGATCTTTTCCATCTTCTTCCGATCTGGCTCTTCGTCACCGCGGGCTTTGAGCACAGCGTAGCGAACATGTTCTTTTTTCATTCCGGCAGGCATCTTCGCCGACGGCGGCGCCACAGCCGGACTGACCTTGGGGGCAGCTTTTTCATCACGAACCTGCTTCCCGTCACTCTGGGAAATCTCGTAGGAGGAAGCCTGCTGGTAGGCGGATTGTATTACTACATATATAAAAAGAGCGTAGCCTTGGGCACGCTTTTGTTGTAAAAAACCAATCTGCTTTATACTATTAGAAAGTGGGTATCCACATCAAATTCAAAAAGAGAAGGACATGAATATGGGGAAACAGAATTGTCATCATTGACGGAAACAGTTTGATCAACCGGGCATATTTATGCCATGCAGCGGCCGATGATCACCAAGGAAGGCATTTACACCCAGGGGCTTTTACGGCTTCATCAACATGCTGACCAAGATCAAAGGCGATTATGCCCCTGACTATATAGTCGTGGCCTGGGACCGGAAAGCGCCGACCTTCCCGCCACGAAGAATACAAGGAGTACAAGGCGGGGCGGAAAAAGATGCCGCCGGAGCTGGCCATGGAGATCCCTCTGATGAAGGACATCTTGTCGGCGATGAAGATCGGAAACCTGGAGATCGACGGTTTTTGAGGCTGACGACATCATCGGCACGGTTGGGCCCGCATCGCGGAGGAAGAAGGGCTGGAGCCTTTGATCATCACCGGTGACAAGGACGCTCTGCAGCTGGCTACAGACGTGACCCAGGTGCTGATCACCAAGAAGGGATTTCTGAGTTTCGACCTTTACGACAGGGGAACAGATGATCGAGCGGTATCAGCTGACGCCGGAGCAGTTCATCGATCTGAAGGGCCTCATGGGTGACCAGTCGGACAATATACCGGGAATCCCAGGCGTCGGTGAGAAGACGGGCATCAAGCTGCTGACCCAGTTCGGCAGTGTCGCCAATCTCCTGGCCAACACGGATCAGATATCCAACGCCAAGCTGCGCGCCAAGGTGGAGGAGAACGCCCAGCTGGCGGCCATGAGCCGCAGGCTGGCCACCATCAACAAAAACGTGCCGCTGGACATTGAATTGGAGAAATACAAAGTCAGCGAGCCCGACTACAAGGCGCTCATCGACTTGTATGTCAAAAATTGGAGTTCAACAGCTTTTTTGAAAAAGCTGCACATCGAGGACAAGCAGGAGCTCCTGTCGGAGTTCGCAGAAGATGACGCGGAGTACCAACGTATCACCGTGGACAAAGCGGGGAGCAGCTGGACCTGCTGGCAGAGGCGCTGTCCGGCGGTGCGGAGCCGATTCTGAAGATTTTCAGCAACAACGACCACATCAGCAAGCCGGAGCTTTACGGCGCAGCCTTTTTGATTGGCGAAGAATACTTTTTACGTAAACCTGATGGAAGAGGGACTTGCCGCGGCTTTTTGATAGAGCTGCTCGACGAAAAAGGGAAACCTGTCTTCCGGGGACACGATCTGGTAAAGGACTACTACGCTTTGATGTCGTGGGACTGTCCTCTGCGGACACACAGCCTTTGACACGGCCATCGCCCAGTACGTCATCGATCCGACCAGATCCGGTTGAAGCCTGAAGAATCTCACCTTTCGAGAATCTTCGCTGGAGATTCCTGACGAAGAGGAGTTTCTGTCTGACAACGGGCAGATAGATCTTCTGGGCAGTGAGAAACAGGCGTACAGCGACTACGGCCTTACCTGGTGTCTCGCCGTGAAACGGCTGGCGCAGATCCAGCAGAAAGACCCTGAAGAGAATGAGTTGGAAAAGGTATTCCGTCAGGTGGAGCTGCCTTTTGATCGAGGTGCTGGCGTCCATGGAGGCGGAAGGCTTTTGACGTTTGCAAGGAGACGCTGGAGACCTTCGGCGCCGACCTGAAGAAGGAGGTCGCCGAGCTGGAACAGGCCATCTATGAAAGCTGCGGAGAGACGTTCAACATCAATTCTCCGCGCCAGCTGGGGGACATTCTCTTTGAGAAGCTGCAGCTGCCTGCCGGCAAAAAGACGCGCAGGGGATACAGCACCAGCGCCGACGTGCTGGAAAAAGATCCGGGACAAGCATCCGGTGGTGGGCATGGTCCTGCAGTACAGGATGCTGAGCAAGCTGAACAGCACCTACGTGGACGGGCTGGCGCCTTTGATCGGGGCCGACGGAAAGATCCGCGCCCATTTCCAGCAGACGGTAACGGCTACGGGGCGCATCAGCTGTACGGAGCCTAATCTGCAGAACATTCCGATCCGTACAGATCTGGGACGGCAGCTGAGAAAAGCCTTTGTGGCCGGATGCCGCGGCTGCACTCTGGTAGGCGCTGACTATTCCCAGATCGAGCTTCGCATTTTAGCCCATCTCTCCGGCGACGAAAGCCTGATCGACGCCTTTAACAACGGCGACGACATTCACAGGATCACAGCGGCCCGCGTGTTCAATCTGGATTATGACCAGGGTCACGCCGCTGGACCGGAGCAGGGCCAAGGCGGTCAATTTCGGCGTGATCTACGGCATGAGCGGCTTCGGCCTTTCGGAGAACCTGCAGATCACCAGAAAAAGAAGCGGAGCGGTATATCAAAGACTATTTCGACAAGCATCTGGCGGTCAAGGCCTATATGGACGGGCAGGTGGAAAGCCGCCGGGAGATCGGCTATACCACCACTTTGATGGGACGGCGGCGGTACATCCACGAGATCAACGCGGCGGCATACATGACAAGACAGCTGGGCGAGCGCCTGGCTATGAACAGCCCGATCCAGGGCAGCGCGGCGGACAGCATAAAGATCGCCATGATCCGGTCTATCGGGAGCTTCGGGACAAAGGGTATCAGTCGCGGCTGATCCTGCAGGTCCACGATGAGCTGATCATCCGCACTGTCACGGGACGAGCTGGAGGCAGTAGAGGAGCTTCTGGTGCGGAACATGGAAGACGCCATGGAGCTTGCCGTGAAGCTGAATGTGATTTGAACCAGGGAGATTCCTGATATGACTTAAAGTAGGTGCGAAGATGAAAGTGATAGGATTGACGGGAGGCATCGGCGCGGGAAAATCCACGGTCAGCGGCCTCCTGGGGCAGCTGGGTTATGAGATCGTCGATGCGGATAAGATCGCCCATGAGATTACGGAACCGGGCAGTTCGGTTCTGACGCAGATCGCGGACGCTTTCGGTTCCCATATGATCCTGCCCGACGGCAGTCTGGACCGAAAGGCTCTGGCAGCCGCCGCGTTCAGCGACCCGGCAAAAAAACAGCGGCTGGAGGAGATCACCACCAGCCAGGTGGTCAGGATCGTCAAACAGCGGCTGGAACAGCTGAAAGAACAGCGGCCGAAAGGGCAGGCGGGAAAGGGCCTCGTCTTTTTGGACGCGCCGCTGCTCTTTGAGACCGGCGCGGACGCTTTGACCGACCAGGTCTGGCTGGTGGACGCCGACCTGGAAGTCAGAATACAGCGCACAATGGAGAGGGACCAGGCGTCCCGGGCGGAGATCCTGCGCCGCATTGAAAACCAGATGCCTGACGCGGAAAAGCGGGCGAGAGCCCATGTCGTCATCGATAATTCAAAGGGAAAAGGATGAACTTTACCAGAGGGTAGAGGGTTTATTGAAAGACTATGATCAAAGGAGAATAAAGGAAATAAATTTCGCAGGGCTTTTGATTTCGCCCATGAACACATCATCATTATCATCATCGTCGTCGTGGTCCCTGGCCGGCCTGATCTCCACGGTCGCCATCGTCAAAGGGCGACGCGTCTCCAATACGTCGGAGACGACGGAAGCGACAACAACCTACGAGAAGATGAACACCGTATATCTGGCCATGGATGAGGTCGCGTCCCTTGAGCCCTCTGGGGTCACAGGACAGAGACGTCTATTATCTGGCGCAGCTGATCTACAGCAGTCTCTTCCGCCTGGACGAAAACCTGGGACTGCAGAAAGATCTTGTGGATACTTATAATGTGGATACGGCCGGCGGCTCTGTCAGCCTGGAAGCTGCGGGAGGACGCAAAGTTCAGCGATGGCAGCGCTGTCACCGCCAGCGATGTGCGGTACACGATCCTGCAGATCCAGCGGCTGGGCTCCGACAGTCCGTACTATCACGACGTAGCAAAGATCCAGTCCGTCTCAGCCACGGGCAGCCGGACGCTGACCATCACCTTTGAGAGGGTCCGTCTGACGCCGCTTTTTGGACAATTTGATCTTTCCTGTCGTCGACGAATCCAGCTACGACAGCGGCAGCAACAAGAATATGAGGCAGTGGGCCGTATTGCTACAGCTCCCTACGATCGTGTCAAATGCCTGAAGCTGAAGCCTAATAAGAACTACTTTACGGCGAAACGGCGGTCAACAAGCTGGAACTGCGCATCGTGCCGGACAAGAAAGCAAGACCACCGGTCTGATGACCATGGACGCGGTAACGGCTTACGTCAATACCAATCTGGACGCGGACGTGACGCCGAGGACAAAAAGCTGAAATCTGAGAAGATATCCCTCCAGCGAGGCGGAATATCTGGCCTTTTAACTTCTAAAAAAATAAAGGTGCTGGCCGAGGCGGACGTTGCGCCATGCCATCGCCAAAGCCATCGACGCAGGCTTTGATCAACGATAATTTCCGGCGGCTCAGCCGTGGCGTCGGACTCTATCTATTTCCCTGGCTTCCTCGGCACGGAAGGGAACAAAGGGGACGCCTATGAACTGGACCAGACCGGGGCGCTGAAGCTGCTGAAAGAAGCGGGATATGAAGACAGGAATGAAGACGGATTCCTGGAAAATGAAAAAAAAGGGAAAGGTCTTTTCTCACGATCCTGGTGAACAAAGGCAACAGCAGGCGGACGGACACGGCCCCGCAGCATCGCCGATGATCTGGAAGCCATCGGCATCAAGACCAAAGGTAAGCGCCCCTGTCCTGGGACGCCCGGACGGCCATCAAAGAAGGGGACTTTGACATCTACCTGGGCGGATACAGCTTTTGACAAGAAATATGACCTGCGCAGCCTGTTCAAAAGCTCCAACTACCTGGGCTACAAGAACAGCCAGGTGCGGAAATACGTACAGCAGCTGGAAACCTGCATCAGCGCGAAAAAGCAGAAGGAGATCTACCTGGCGCTGAAGGAGCAGCTGACAGAGGACGTATTACTGCCTGTGCTACAAGGCCCACCTTTGTGACCGTGGCCCACTTCGAGGCGGAACCATACCGACCTTCTTTTTTTTGACCGGTTCAGAGGCTGCGGCAGCTGGCAGTGGAGAAGACCGTGACCATCGAGCCAGAGGTGACAGACTCCGAAGATAGGAAGAGTAGAATGGAATATTACGGGGTGAGGATAACATATAATAGGGATATATTCTGCATTTGGGCTGCATGAAATGAGGACAGGTTTCAATTTACCTGCAAATTTAACTTTGCTTGATGAAAAACACTAAAGTTATATTGTGACAAAAAGAGCAGATTCATTTTGGAGAGAAAGAGTGCACCGTTGAAAACATTCCCTTGAGTGAAGGGAGATGCTTAAAAAAGAAAGACAAAGGTTCAGTTTTTGTAAAGTGCTTCTGGATTTGTGGAACCTGGCTTTTGGATATTAACACAGCTCGTTTGACTGCAATAATCAACTGTATTTGAATGGATGCCGCCATTTGGTGACAAAATATTTTGGGGAAATAATTTGGAGGTCTTTACATGGAAGGCAGCTTTATGTTCCCCATTTCGCTTAAAAAAGGACCGTCGACAGATAAAGTTGGTTTAGACGAAATATATACATTTGAAAAGCGGCTTCCGCTTGTAGTTTAATGGCTTATGGGGGCAGATGAAAAGGACAAAGGAGGAGAGTTTGACAAAAAGAAAAATTATTTTGGCGATGCTTTCAATTATATTGCTTTTTTTTCTTTTCGCTTTTTCGGAGAAAAGGAGGAATGGGTTGAAAGAAGTATTGATGGTATCGCATCTTACCTTGGGTATACAGATGGAAGAGAAATAACACCTTCATGGAAGGATCCAGGCGAAGTACTGGGGAGCAAAAACAAGTAAAGGTTTACAGCTGGAAGTATGGGGGAAGTGACTATTTATGAGTTTGATCCAACGTCACCAGAATATCAAGATTTGCAAACACAAACTTCTGATTGTATAGATGGCTTTGTGTTACTATATAACTATGACTTTCCAACAGAGCCTACAGGCGCGGAACTCGCGGAAATGGAAGCTGAAAGCGAAAAAATACAGTCAATTAGATTTATCCCTGAAGGAGAAAACTGAGAAGTATATCTAGAGCCGTAGCGGACAGCCTTTGATGGAGACAGGCGTTACGCGTCGTCTCTGGCTGTCTCCGGCACCGCTGGAATCCATTGAAGAAAAATGAAGAAAATGAAAAATAAGTGTTTACATTTTACATTTCATGGTGTATAATTGTTACTGTTGTGAGCGATGCTCGCGGCAGAAGCACTTGCGGCTGTGGCGGAATGGCAGACGCGCACGGTTGAGGGCCGTGTGGGAAACCGTGCTGGTTCAAGTCCAGTCAGCCGCACCATGTTTCCGGAAAACAGCTTCCTGCATCGGAGGCTGTTTTCTTCTTTCAGCAGTTGTAAGCGGCCAAGCTGCTGCGGTCTGCTGAAAAATCGACAAGAACTATTGACGTTTTTAAATCCTATGCTAAAATATTTTTGTCGCCGGCGTGATGGAATTGGCAGACGTGCGGGATTCAAAATCCCGTGGTGGCAACACCGTATGGGTTCGACCCCATCGCCGGCACCATTAAGTATTTACTTAAATATTTAGGAGGACAAAATGAATTCACAATTAGAATGCAGGTCATTATCTTAGTCGTCTTTATCGCAGCGATGTACTTCTTACTGATCAGACCACAGAAGAAGAAGGAAAAAGACGATTCAGAACATGAGAAACAGCCTGCAGGTTGGACATGAAATCGTCACAATCGGCGGTATCTGCGGAAAGATTGTCAAGACCAAAGACGATACCATCGTGATTCAGGTAGGTGCAGATAAGGTTAAGTTTGAGATGATGAGATGGGCAGTTTCCTCTGTTACCAGCTCAAGCAAAACAGCTTCCAAATCCAACGTAGTGGAAGAGGACGAGGAAGAAAAGAAGATCAAGCCTAAGAAACTGAGAAAATCCACTGTTGACGAGACAGAGGAAAAGATTCCAGAAGACGAGAAATAAATCATATTTTTCATGAAAACCCCTAAATTTGATAGGGGTTTTTCTGTTATTCTTGAAGAATCCAACATAAAAGTCTACTTTTTTCCTTGCCGAACAGCTGAAAAAGTAGTACAATAAAGAGTAAATTAAAATGCCGGACTTATGGGCAAATTTGTGACTATTTAGAGGTGAGAGGAATAAAAATGAATGCAAAACTGAGAAAAAAATTTTAGCTGTTTTAGTAGTCATTGCAGTCCTTTTCGGCTGGTACGTGACCATCTTTGGTATTGGTTCCGTCAGTTCGATCAAGGATGTGATGAAATTCGGCTTGGATATCAACGGCGGCGTTTACGTCGTGCTGGAAGCTGATGAGGAAGATACTGCTGACATGACGACGAGCTGAAAGAGGTCATGGAACAGACTAGAGCTGTCCTCAACAACAGAGTCAACGCCATGGGTATTTCCGAGGCTACGGTTTCCCCTGGAGGGCACCAACCGCCTGAGAGTGGAAATGCCGGGCGTGGACAACGCGCAGGAAGGCCATCGAACAGATCGGCAAGACAGCGCAGCTGCGCTTCCTGCTGGCTGACGGCTCCGAAGTGCTGACAGGAAACGAAGTAAAGAACGCCTATATGGATACGGACAGTAAAAAACGGCGGATACAAGATCGTGCTGGAATTCAGCGGCGAAGGTTCGGGACAAGTTCGCTGAGGCGACAGGCAAGGCTTCCGCGGGAGAGGTTACAGCTTCCGAAGAGCTTTCCGCGGCCGGTGTTGCCAGCAACGCTATCGTCATCATGCTGGACGACGAGATCGTAACAGCTCCGACAGCAAAGAAAAGATTACCAGCACCAGCTGTGAGATTACATCTGGCGCCGGCGGCTACTCAAAAGAGACGCTTCCAATACGGCGGCTCTGATCCGCGGCGGCGCGCTGCCGGTGTCTCTCCACGAGATCACATCTTCCGTGCAGACGGCGACCATCGGCGTTGACGCCCTGAACAAGAGCGTCGTAGCGGGCGCTGCAGCAGGTCTTGGACTGGTGTTCCTGCTGATGCTGCTCATGTATAACTTGCTGGGCCTGATCGCTGACATCGCGCTGCTGCTGTACGTGCTGATCGTGCTGTGGGCTATGGCAGGCATGGGAAGCGTGCTGACCCTGCCTGGTATCGCGGGTATCATCTTGTCCATCGGTATGGCCGTCGACGCCAACGTTATCATCTTTGCCCGCATCAAAGAAGAGATCGCCGCCGGCAAGACCATCCGCGTCGCGGTAGACCAGGGCTTCAGACACGCGCTGACCACCGTGCTGGACGCGCAGATCACCACTTTGATCGCGTCTATCGTGCTGTATGAGATCGGTTCTACCTCCGTCAAAGGCTTCGCTTTGACCCTGATGATCGGTATCATCGTCAGCATCTTTACGGCTGTGGTCATCACCCAGCTGTTCGTGGGACTGCTGGCAGGCAGCAAGATGGCGAAGAACAAGTACTTCGGCGTAAACGAAGACGGCACGCCAAAAGAACCTGCTCAAAAAAGAGTTCAAGTTCATTTCCAACAGGAAAAAATTCTACTGCTTCAGCGCGGCGGTCATCATCATCGGCCTGCTGTTCTCTGTAGTAAGAGGCTTTAACTACGGTATCGACTTTACCGGCGGTACTATGATACAGATCGACATGGGCAAGACTGTCAGCACAGAAGAGGTGACAGACGCCCTGGCTGATTACGATATGAAGGATCTTTCCGTCGTCCTCGCAGGCGATGAGCAGGATCAGATCATCATCAAGACGACAGACGCTCTGAACAACGACAAGCGTTCTGAAGTGGTCGACACCTTGGGCGAAACCTTCGGCGTGACCCAGGACGACGTTTTGGCTTCTGAGGAATTCGGACCGACCGTAGGACGGGACTGAAGAGCAACGCCGTCAAGTCCGTGCTGATCGCCGCCGTGGGTATGCTGATCTACATCGTATTCAGATTCAGATCCTGGAAATACGGTGTGGCTTCCATCGCCGGCATTTTCCACGACGTGCTGTTCGTACTGGCTTTCTACGCGATCTTCAACGTGACGATCAACAATCCATTTATCGCTGGTATCCTGACAGTCGTCGGATATTCCATCAACGATACCATCGTTATCTTTGACCGGATCAGAGAGAACAAGAAGATCTTCAAGAAGGATTCCAAACGAAGTGGTCATCGACCGCAGCGTAAACCAGACCCCTGAACAGATCCATCATGACGTCTCTGACCACATTGATCTGCATGGTTCCGCTGTTCCTGATGGTATCCACTTCCATCAGAGAATTCGTGCTGCCGCTGATGGTCGGCGTACTGGTAGGAACTTATTCCTCCATCTTCCTGTGCAGCCCGCTGTTCTATGAGTTCAGCAAGAGCGAGGATCAGTCCAAGTATCTCACTGCGCAGAAAGCAAAAAGAAAAAGAAGGAAGCGAAAAAGCTTCTAAAAAGAATAAATAGTCCATTTTAGCAGGAGTATAACGACGCATGGAAACGAAAGCGAAATTTTTAGAAGAGATTACCAGCATCAATAAAAATTATGACACCGAACTGATTGGCCGGGCCTTTGAAAGGCCCGAAGCTGCACGACGGACAGCTCCGTAAGAGCGGCGAACCATATTTTATCCATCCCATCGCTGTGGCCAAGATTCTGGCCCAGCTTGGCATGGATGAGGAGACCATCGTCGGTGGGCTTTTTGCAGACGTCGTAGAGGACACCGGAGTATACCAGAGGAGCTCGTCGTTGATTTCAGTGAGGAGATCGCCTCCCCTGGTAGATGATGATACCAAGCAGGCTCTATCAAATTCGACACAAAGGAAGAAGCGCAGGCCGAGAATCTGAGAAAGATGTTCCTGGCCATGTCAAAGGATATCCGCGTCCTGATCATCAAGCTGGCAGACCGGCTGCACAACATGCAGACGCTGGAGTTCATGAGAAAGAGGAGAAGAAAAATTGAAAAGTCCAGAGAAACTCTGGACATCTACGCGCCTCTCGCGAGCAGACTTGGCATCTATACGGTCAAGTTCGAGCTTGAAGATATTTCGTTAAAATACCTGCATCCGCAGGAGTACCACAATAACGCTGGAGATCGAAGTGACGGAGAAGAAGGAGCAGCGGGTACAGTTCATCAACCAGGTCATCGAGGAGATCAGAGAGCCCTGGACCAGATGAACGCCGCGAAGTAGCTACAAAGGCCGTTCCCCAAGCATCTGTACAGCGTATAAAGAAGATGGTCATTCAGCACAAGGAGCTGGATGAGATCTTCGACCTGACCGCAGTCCGCGCGTGATCGTAGAAAACGTCCGCGACTGTTATGCTGTTCTGGGCCAGGTCCACACCATGTGGAAGCCGATCCCGACGGTTTTAAGGACTATATCGCCATGCCGAAGCCGAACATGTACCAGTCCCTCCATACCACGGTGCTGGGAGACAACGGCGAGCCTTTCGAGATCCAGATCAGGACCTACGAGATGCACCCGGGTTGCGGAATACGGCATCGCGGCTCACTGGAAGTACAAAAGAGGGAAACACAAAGGGCGAGCAGAACAACGAGGAAATGAAGCTGGCCTGGGTACGTCAGACCCTGGAATGGCAAAAAAGAGCTGAACGACCCGAAGGAGTTCATGGAGACCCCTGAAGATGGATCTGTTCTCCAGCCAGGTTTCGTGTTTACGCCAAAGGGAGAGGTCATCGACCTGCCGGCAGGGCTCTACGCCCCTTTGACTTCGCCTTTAAGATCCATACGGCCGTCGGCTGCAAGTGCGTCGGCGCCAAGGTAAACGGAAAGATGGTGACCATCGACCACCCCCTGGAACAACGGTGATATCGTCGAGATCGTCACGTCTTCCAATTCAAGCGGTCCAAGCGTAGACTGGCTGAAGATCGCCAAGAGTTCCACCGCGCGGACAAAGATCCGCCAGTGGCTGAAAAAGAAAACAAATCCGATGACGTTGCCAAGGGGCAAGGACGCATTGGATAAATATATACGCAAGAAGGGCTATGACCCGCAGCAGATCGCCCGTTCTAACTATATGAACAAAGGCCTGCGGAAATGAATATCGCCACCTTAGACGAGCTGTTCCCCAGGTCAGCAAGGGGCGGCACCCTGCTGTCCGTCCCAACCTGCTGTTCGGCTACTTCAACGAGGAGAAGAAGCTGGAACAGAAGAGGGAAGAGGAAAAAGCAGCAGAAGCTCTTCGAGAAGAAGGATAAGCTGCAGAGACATCAGCGCGAAAAACCCTGGCATCATCGTCAAAGGCGCTGACAACCTGATGATCCGCGTGTCCCGATGCTGCAACCCTAGTGCCGGGAGACGAGATCGTAGGCTTTATCACCAAAGGCAGAGGCATTTCTGTCCACCGGAAGGACTGTTCCAACATCACGTCCCTGCCAGAACAGGAAAAAAGGCCCGTTTTATCGACGTGGAGTGGGAGGACCTGAAAGTCCCAAAAGTCCACGCCGCCGATGTCTGCATCGTCAGCGCAAAATCGGAAGGGCATCTTCTCCGACATATCCGCGCCTTCCGAGACATGGATGTGCATATTCAGGCGTCAACGCCAAGAGCGGAAAAGACGAAACCGTCCACATCACTCCTGACCCTGTCCATTTCCAGCACCCAGCAGATGCAGCGGGTACTGCGCACCCTCAGAAACGTGCAGGGCGTATCAAATGTATATAGAGCAGGAGTTAATGGTCTGTCCCGCGAGCAGAAAGCGCGAGTGGCCAGGACAGACCTTAATGTGCTTTCGCGGCCCAAGAGAGCGAGCAGAAAGCGAAGCACGATTGGCAAGCCGCGAGTCGTATAATGGTCTGTCCCGCGAGCAGCGTGAGCGGCCAGACAGACCTTATGCTTTCGCGGCCCAAGAGAGCGAGCAGAAGGCGAAGCGCGATTGGCAAGACGCGAGTCGTATAATTTAGAGGAATCTATGCAAGTATATAAAATTTCATCACCTGTCCGATTCAGGTCAACACCTATCTCGCCTTTGACGAGACAAAGAAGGGCTTCATCGTAGATCCGGGCGGCTACAGCCCCCAGCTCACCGCCAAGGCGCGGGAAGAGGGCGTAACCGTAGAATACATCATTCTGACCCACGGACACGGAGACCATATCGGCGGCGTGGCGGACTTCCAGAAGGAATTTCCTGACGCCAAGGTGGTCGCTTTTTAGATCTGAACGGGAGATGCTGTCGATTCCAGCATTAACGCTTCTGAAATCTGCGGAGACCCGTTACCGTTTCCCCGACATCTATGTAAAAGACCACGATACCTTAACCGTCGGCGAGACCAAGCTGACCTTTATCCATACGCCAGGCCATACCAAAGGCAGGCATGTGCATCTTGACGCCGGGATACGTGTTCAGCGGCGACACCCTGTTCCGCGCTTCCATCGGAAGGACCGATTTTTTACGGCGGCAGCTTCACAGAGATCGCGAAGTCCATCAGGGAGAAGCTCTTCCTTTCTGCCGGACAGCACCCTGGTGCTGCCTGGTCACATGAGCGAAAACGACCATCGGTTACGAGAAGGAGCATAACCCGTTTGTATAAGATCAAAAAAATATTGCACTATGAAAAACAGTATCTGCTGGAAGAGCTGATCAAAGTGTTCCTGCGGCCTGACCAATACCGGCTGCTGGACGCGGAAGAACCGGCGGACGCGGATACCATTCTCATCAACGAACAGGGATCTCAGGACAAAAAACGAGATCAACCGGCAGATCTACAGAGCGCTTTCCCGCCTGACGGGAAAGAAGCCTGCGTGGGGGCATCCTCACCGGCATCCGTCCTGTGAAGCTGTGCGGTGAGCTTTTTGAAAAACCGGCAGCGGAGAAGAGGCCGTCCGCGTTTTGATGGAGGATTACCACCTCAGCGGGGAAAAGGCGGCGCTGCTCCTTCAGCTGTACCTGCATCAACAGGGAGGTGCAGCCGGAAAGCCGCCGAAGAACTCAGCGGGCGTCTATATCGGTATTCCCGTTCTGTCCGACCAGGTGCGTCTACTGTTCCTTTCGCGTCGAATCAGGTGCCGGACGGCGAGATCGCCAGATACCTTGAGGCCCTCCATCAGGAGATCGCCTATACCGGACGGCGCATGAAGGAGACCGGCATGACGGCGGAGTCCGTCTACATCGGCGGAGGGACGCCGACCACCCTTACAGCCGGACAGCTGGACCAGCTGATTGCGTCCGTACAGAAAGCCTTTTGATCTTTCCGCACTGCGTGAATTTACCGTAGAAGCCGGACGTCCTGACACCATCACGGCTGAAAAGCTGCAGGTCCTCAAAGGGCGGGGGATCGACCGCATCAGCATCAACCCCCAGTCCATGAAGGCTGAGACCCTGGAGACCATCGGACGGGAGCCACAGCCCGGAAGATATTCGCAGAGCCTTCGCCCTGGCCAGAAGCCACGGCTTTGATCACATCAACTGCGACGTCATCGCCGGACTTCCCGAGAGACGGCCGCGGACTTCGCGGATACCCCTGCGGCAGGTCAGTCCATGGGGCCGGAGGAGAGCGTCACTGTCCATTGTCTGGCGGTCGGGCGGGCGTCCAGACTGGTGGACATCGACAGAGACTTTCACTATAAGCAGGAGAGAGGGTGGCAGAAATGCTGTCCCAGGGCGAAAAGGCACTGGCTGGGCGGCGGCTATCAGCCCTACTACCCTGTACAGACAGAAGCTAATATGGCCGGAGCTTTTGAGAATACCGGCTACTGCAAAAAGGTAAAGATTGCATTTATAATATACGCATTATGGACGAACACCAGAGCATCATCGCCCTCGGCGCAGGGGGCATCTCCAAGGTCCGTCGGAGAACCGGTTGGAGCGGGTCGCCAACGTGACCAATTATCAGGAATACATAAAGCGTATTGATGAAATGCTGAATAGAAAAGAGAAAAAATATTTTTATGGAGGTAAAAAGAAATGGCAATCATAGCACCAAAAAGGAACGAAAGACACGTTACCGGCACAGGTGTACAAATGGCATTACGTTGAGCAGAAGTTCTCCGAAATCTGCGAAAAGTACGGTTTCAGAGAGATCAGAACGCCGATGTTCGAGCACACGGAGCTGTTCAAGAGAGGCGTCGGCGATACGACAGACATCGTTCAGAAGGAGATGTATACCTTCGAGGATTACGCTGGCAGAAGCATTACCCTGAAGCCGGAGGGAACCTCTCCGGTGACGAGAGCGTTTATCGAACACAAGCAGTACGCGGAGGTACAGCCGACCAAGTACAGCTATATCACCCCTTTGCTTCCGCTACGAAAACCGCAGTCCGGCAGATTGAGAGCCTTCCACCAGTTCGGCATCGAGATCTTCGGCACGCCGAACATGCTGGCGGACGCTGAGGTCATCTGCCTCGGCTACGACTTCCTGCACCAGATGGGCATCGACGATATCCAGCTGCGCATCAACAGCGTAGGATGTCCGGCCTGCAGACAGAAGCACCGGGAAGCGCTGAGAGCCTTTTTATGAGCCGGTTTACGACCAGCTGTGCAATACCTGCAAGGACAGATACGAGAGAAACCCGATGAGAATCCTGGACTGCAAGTCCGAGATCTGCCAGGATCTGGTCAAAGACGCGCCGAACATGGTGGACTATCTCTGCGACGAGTGCAGCGCCGCCTTTGAGGACGTGCAGAAGAACCTGGACGCCATGGGTATCGAATACGTGGTAGACCCTAGAATCGTAAGAGGGCTGGACTATTACACCAAGACCGCCTTTGAGTTTGTGACCAATTCAGGCGGCACCCAGGGAACCGTCTGCGGCGGAGGCAGATACGACCATCTGATCGAGGAGATCGGCGGACCTCCGATCCCGGGCGTCGGCTTCGGTCTCGGCATTGAGAGACTTCTGATGCTGATGGAGGAGCGAGGCGTTGAGATCCCGCAGCCGGAGCCGCTGAAGGCGTTTATCGCCGTCATGGGCGACGACGCGAAGGCTTTCGGCCTGAAGCGCTCCGCGACCTGAGAAACAAAGGCGTCAAGGCGGAGATGGATACTCTGGCGAGAAACATCAAAGGACAGTTCAAGTACGCTGACAGACTGGGCGCGCAGTACACCGTAGTCATCGGCGACAACGAGCTGGCAGAGGGCACGGTCTCCATCAAGGAGATGGGCCACCTCCCCCAGCAGAGACAGGTCAAGCTGGAAAACCTTTTGGAAGAATTAGCGAAATAAGAGGAGCTTACGATATATTATGGCAGAATTATTTAAGAGGACCCACATGTGTGGGACACTGAACATGGAGCAGGCAGGCCAGGAAGTCGTCCTAAACGGCTGGGTCGCCACAGAGAGCCCTGGGCGGCCTGATTTTCGCGGATCTCAGGGACAAAACAGGAATCGTTCAGATCACTTTTTGACGATACTATTCCTGAAGACGTCTTTGCTGCGGCGGAGGGCCTGCGCAGCGAATACTGCGTCGGCATCAAAGGCACGGTTCGCGAAAGAGCGTCCAAGAACCCGAATCTTGCCACCGGCGATATCGAGGTTCTCGCGACGGCGCTGACCGTGTATTCCAAGTCGGAGACACCGCCGATCTACGTCAAGGACGACGATAAAGTAGACGACAACCTGAGACTGAAATACAGATATCTGGACCTGCGCAAGCTGAAGATGCAGCAGAATCTCAGATTCCGCCATCAGGTGACAAAGCTGGTCAGAGACTATTTCGATGAAAACGGATTTACCGAGATCGAAACGCCGATCCTGATCAAATCCACGCCGGAGGGCGCCAGAGACTATTTGGTGCCGAGCAGAGTGAACCAGGGCCATTTCTACGCGCTGCCTCAGTCACCGCAGCTGTTCAAGCAGCTGCTCATGGTCAGCGGATGCGACAGATATATGCAGATCGTCCGATGCTTCCGGGACGAGGATCTCCGGGCCGACCGCCAGCCGGAGTTCACCCAGATTGATGTGGAGATGTCCTTTGTAGATCAGGACGACGTGATCGCCATGCAGGAGGGACTGCTGGTGCGCATCTTCCGCGAGCTGATGGGTATCGAGATCCAGGCGCCGTTCCCTCGCATGACCTATGACGAGGCCATGGAGCGCTTCGGCAGCGACAAGCCGGATACCCGTTTTGGCTTTGAGCTGAAGTCCCTGAACGACGTGGTAAAGGATACGGAATTCAAGGTATTTGCCGACGCGCTGGCCGGAGGCGGCGACGTACGCGGTATCTGCATCGACGGCGGTTCTCCGAAGTTCAGCCGCAAGGACATCGACAAGCTGACCGATCAGACCAAGCACTACGGCGCGAGGGGCGTCGTATGGCTCCGCGTGGAAGAAGGGGAGATCAAATCCTCCGTCAACAAATTTTTCAGCCAGGAGCAGCTGGCAGAGATCGCGGCGGTCTTTGGCGCAAAGACAGGAGACCTGATCCTGATCGTAGCGGACAAGGCCAAGGTGGTCTTCGACAGCCTGGGTTTCCTGAGAAGACATGTGGCGGGAATTTTGGGCCTTCTGGACGACAGCAAGTTCAACCTTCTGTGGGTCACCGACTTCCCGGATGTTTGAAAAGGACGACGAGACCGGCGAGCTGAAGGCGATGCATCACCCGTTCACCAACCCGAAGGCTGAGGACATTCCTCTGCTGGATACAGAACCGGAAAAGGTGAAAGCGGACGCCTACGACATCGTGCTCAACGGCGTGGAATTGGGCGGCGGCAGCATCAGAATCCACGACGCCCAGCTGCAGGCAAGAATGTTCAAGGCCCTGCGCCTGACAGACGAAGAGTGCCAGGAGAAGTTCGGCTTCCTGCTGGAGGCCTTCAAGTACGGCGTTCCGCCTCACGGCGGACTGGCTTACGGCCTGGACCAGCCTGGTCATGCTGCTCACAGGAAGCAGCAGTATTCGAGAGGTTATGGCTTTTCCTAAGAATCAGAACGCCCAGTGCATGGTATGCGAAGCGCCGGGTGTGGTAGAAGAAGAACAGCTGGAAGAGCTGGGCATCAGATTACAGAAGTAAGCCCTCTTTCGATTGGAAATACACGAGAAGGAGATTCTCATGGCAGAATTTTGCAAAATCCCGTCTCCGGACCCGTTTCCGGATCCGGCTCCGAAAGGGAGCCGCGCCCCTGCGTTGGGTGCGTCGGCGTTCTCGGGGAACCTTTGATCCCGTGCACAACGGTCACGTAGCCCTCGCGAAGGCGGCGCTGGAGCAGGGAAATCTAAGCCGGTGATCGTCATGCCGGCTGAAGTACAGCCCTTTAAAAGAGGAAAGGAGACGGCGGAGGATCCGGCATCGCCTGAACATGGTCAGGCTGGCTTTTGAAGACATGCCCCTTTGTCGAGGTCTCGGATTACGAGATGAAGAACACGGACATTTCCCTATACCTACGATACCCTGACCTATCTGCAGGGTCAGTATCCCGGCGAGGAAATCGCCTTTATCATGGGAACAGACGCGTTCCTGGAGGTGGATACGTGGTACAAAGGCGTGGAGCTGCTGGAGACCTTCTCCTTCCTCGTCAGCGTAAGGCCGGGCTATCGAGAATCTGAACTGGAAGAAAAAAAAATTGAACATTTTCAGCAGCTTTATGGAACGAAGGTCGAGAAGCTGGTCATGGAAATGCCGGATATTTCTTCTACCGCGGTCCGGAGTTTCTGCAGCGCAGGAATTTCGCTTGTGGAGAAGGTTCCGGAGAAGGTTGAGAGGTATATTTGTGAACACGGACTCTATAAACAGCTATATCGAAAAGAACTTTTTTCGGAGAAGAGAAAGATCCATACAGAGGGCGTGAGAAAGACGGCGATCAGCCTGGCGAAAAAAGTACGGGGCTGATCCGAAAAAAGGCAGAACTGGCGGCCCTGTTCCACGATATGTACCGGGCGTTCCTGTAGACGCGCTGAACTACTACGTCAGGCATCTGGGATTGGATAAACGATATATGGACAACTGCAACCTGGCCCACGGGAAGATCGCCGCTATTATCATGGAGCGGGGGATTACGGCATTGAGGATCAGGATATCCTCAACGCGGTCAGCTTCCATACTACGGAAGGGCAGGCATGTCCCTTTTGGAAAAGGTCATCTATATTGCCGACGCCATCGAGCCCAGCAGGCGCTATCCCGGCGTGGAAGCCCTGCGGGAGGCCGCGGACCAGGATCTTGACCTGGCCTGCCTGCTTTCTCTGGAGCACACCATCGAGTACGTGAGAAGCCAGGGCAGCTTTCTGGACGAGGATACCCCTTCGCGCCAGAGATGACCTCAGGGGACTTAGAGAAAAGGAGAAATAATATGGATAATAAGAGTTTTGCACTTCTGGCGGCCAAAACGCTGGACAACAAAAAGGCCATCGACATCGTAGTCATCGACATCGCGGGAGAAGTCCTCCTTTGCCGATTACATGGTCATCGCGTCCGGCGGTTCGGAGCGGCAGGTTCAGGCTCTGGTCGACGACGTAGAAGATGCCTTCGCCAAGGAAGGGCTTCTGGTCAAGAGCATAGAAGGAAGACAGAATTCAGGCTGGGTGCTGATGGATTTCGGCGATGTCATCGTCAAACATCTTTACCCGGGATACCAGGGAAAAATACAACATTGAAAAGGTGTGGGGCGACTGCAGCTTTTAGATCTGGAGGAATAATTTAGAAATGAACGAGATACAAACTTCAAAAGAGATCGAAGCCAAATGGCAGAAATATTGGAAAGAAAACAACTGTTTCAAGACTGTAGAAGATGAAAATAAAGAAAAGTACTACGCTGGAAATGTTTCCGTACCCGTCTGGAAAGCTCACATGGGACACGTCAGAACTACTCCATCGGAGACGTAGTCGCCAGATGCAAGTCCATGCAGGGGCTTTAACGTGTTTGCCTGATGGGCTCGACTCCTTCGGCCTGCCGGCAGGAGAACGCCGGCGATCCCAGCATGGCGTAGCGCCGGAGCAAATGGACCTGGGACAATATTCACGAAATGGAAGACGCAGCTGAGAGAGCTCGGTCTTTCCCTATGACTGGGACAGAGAAGTCGCGACCTGCCACGAAGACTATTACAGATGGATGCAGTGGATCTTCATTCAGGTTTTCAAGAAAGGGCTGGCTTACAAGAAGGAAAATCCGGTTAACTGGTGTCCAAGCTGTCAGACCGTACTGGCCAACGAACAGGTTGTGGACGGAGTTTGCGAACGCTGCAAGACGCCGGTGACGAAGAAAAACCTTTCGCAGTGGTATTTTAAGATTACCGACTACGCGGACAGACTGCTGGAAAACCTCGACAACGGCAAACTGGACGGCTGGCCGGCAAAGGTCAGAACAATGCAGAAAAACTGGATCGGGAAGTCCTACGGCTGCGAAGTGGATTTCAAAATGAAGGATTCCGATGAAACGCTGACGGTATTCACGACCAGAGTGGACACCATCTACGGTACGACTTTTATGGTTCTGGCACCGGAGTATCCGACCGTTCTGGAAAATGTCAAGGGAACGGAATACGAGAAACCGGTTCTGGAGTATATCGACAAGGTCAAGCACATGAACGAGATCGAACGTACCTCCACGACCAACGAAAAGACCGGTGTATTCATCGGCAAGTACGCTATCAACCCGTTCACGCATAAGGAAATGCCGATCTATATCGCGGATTACGTGCTGATGGGCTACGGCACCGGCGCCGTTATGGGCGTACCGGCGCATGACCAGAGAGACTTTGACTTCGCCACAAAATTCGGTATCGACATCGTCCCGGTTGTTGATCCGCAGGATCCGGAGGTGGATGAATCACCTGACACAGGCCTGCGCGGCGTCCGGCGTGATGATCAACTCCGGCGAAATCACCGGGATGCAATCCGCAGACGCGATTCCGTATATGATCGACAAGGCGGAGAAGGAGGGGCTCAGGACACCGCAAGGTCAACTATAAACTCAGAGACTGGCTGATCTCCAGACAGAGATATTGGGGTACGCCGATTCCGATGATCTACTGCGATGACTGCGGCTGGGTTCCTGAGAAAGAAGAAACCTGCCGGTACTGCTGCCGACAGACGTTGAATTCACCGGCAAGGGAATCCCCGATCGCGACCTCGCCGACCTTCAAACACTGCGCTTGTCCGCGCTGCGGCAAGAAGCGACCAGAAAGATCGATACGATGGATACCTTCCTAGATTCCTCGTGGTATTTCCTCAGATACTGTGATCCGAAGAACGACCACGCGCCGTTCGATTCGGACAAGGCGAACTACTGGATGGACGTCGATCAGTACATCGGCGGCGTAGAACACGCTATCCTCCATTTGATGTACTCTCGTTTCTTCCAGATGGCGCTGCATGATCTCGGTCTTGTCAGAGACGATGAGCCGTTTAAGAATCTTTTGACGCAGGGTATGGTCAACAAGGACGGCAAGAAGATGAGTAAGTCGCTCGGCAATGTCGTCAGTCGGAGGAAATCATCAAGAGATACGGTGCTGATACGGCAAGATTATTCATTCTTTTCGCGGCACCGCCGAAAGAGAACTTGACTGGTCCGACGCGGGCGTGGAGGGCAGCTATCGTTTCCTGAACAGAGTCTGGAGACTGGTTTACGAATTCCACGCAAAATATCCGGAAGTACCGGCAGCGTTTGAGATCAAGACTGAAGCTGACAAGTCTCTGAACTATATGCTGCATACCGCGATTAAAAAGGTCAGCGAGGATGTCGGCGGCAGATTCAGCTTCAATACGGCGATCTCTTCGATTATGGAGCTTGTAAACGAAATGTACCGCTACAAAGAGGGCGATGTGAACGTCGGCTTCTTTGGCAAAGCAATCAAAGATTTGATTTTGATCCTGTCCCCGTTCACACCGCATATCTGTGAGGAAATGTGGCATGATATCGGGCAGAACAGTCTGTGGCAGTGATGTCATGGCCGGAATTTGACGAATCCCTGGTACGATACGATCGAAGTCATCGTGCAGATCAACGGCAAATTGAAAAGATAAGAAATTAAGTGTTGCCAACAATCTTGATAAGGCAGCGCTCTCTCCAATGAACAATGGAAAGTCACAGACGGCAAGAATTCAAGCATTACTGGACGGAAAGACAGTTGTCAAGGTAATTTCCATACCAACAAAACTGATCAACATTGTAGTAAAATAGATAGAAACAGAATAATATCACAGCAGGTGCGCCGCCGCAGCAGGTGTTTGGCGGCGCAAGTCCTGCAAAAGCTGCTGCTTTTCATAAATAGAGAAAAAGGACGGAGAAATTTATGAGAAGAAGACAAACAAAACCAAAAAAAAAGAAAGCCCAATGTTAAAGGTGATTCCGATAGGAGGACTGAACGAAATCGGCAAGAACCTGACACTCCTGGAATACCAAGATGAAATTTTGATCATCGACTGCGGACTTTCTTTCCCGGAGGACGAAATGTACGGCATTGATATCGTCATTCCGGATTTTTCCTACTTGATCGCGAATCGCAGCAAGATCGTCGGTATGGTGATCACGCATGGTCATGAGGACCATATCGGCGGCGTGCCGTATCTGCTGAAGCAGATCAACGTACCGATCTACGGCACCCGGCTGACCCTGGGCCTCATCGAGAACAAGCTGAAGGAACACGGCCTCCGCGCCGATTTCCATACGATCAAAGCGGGCGAGAAGTTCAAGGTGGGGAGAATTTAAGGTGGAGGCCATCCGCACCACCCATTCTATCGCGGACGCCATCTGCCTGTATATCCAGACGCCGGCGGCCACACTGTTCCACACCGGCGACTTCAAGATCGACTACACGCCCATCGACGGAGAGCCCATCGACCTGGGCAAATTCGCGCAGAGGTGGGCAGACGCGGCGTAGACATCATGCTGGCGGACAGCACCAACGTGCTGCGGCCGGGCTTTACGCCGTCAGAGAAAAGAGGTGGGCGAGACCCTGGACGGCATTTTCAGAGAGGCCAAGGCGCAGAATCATCATCGCCACCTTCTCTTCCAACGTCCACCGGGTACAGAAGATCATAGAGCTGGCGGCAAAAATACGGCCGCAAAGGTGGCTGTTTCCGGCAGGGAGCATGGACAACGTGGTCAACCTGGCCATCGAGCTGGGTTATCTCCAGCTGCCGGCAGGCATCTACGTGGAGCTGAACAAGACCAAGAACATTCCTGACAGCCAGCTGGTCATCATCACCACCGGCAGCCAGGGCGAACCGATGTCCGCCCTTTCCAGAATGGCCAACAACGAGCACCGCAACGTGAAGCTGAAGAAGGGCGACATGGTCATCTTCTCCTCTTCGCCGGTACCGGGCAACGAAAAAGACCGTGACCAGCGTGGTCAACAAAGCTGTACGAAAAGGAAGTGGAGGTCATCTACAACGATATCGCCGACATCCACGTTTCCGGCCACGCCTGTCAGGAGGAGCTGAAGCTGATCCATACGCTGATCAAACCGAAGTTTTTCATGCCGGTCCACGGAGAGCACCGTCATCTGGTGCAGCACGCCCGCCTGGCCGAATCCATCGGGCATGCGGAAGGAGAAGATCTTCATCTTGTCCAACGGCGACCAGCTGACCGTGGATAAGCGCAGCGCCGCGTTTTCCAGAACCAGGTCAGCGCCGAGGATTATTCTGGTAGACGGCCTTGGCGGTCGGAGATGTCGGCAACATCGTGCTGCAGGACAGGAAACTTTGTCGGAATCCGGACTGATCATCGTGGTGGCCGCCATCGACAGGGCGCGGAAGATCGTTTCTCGGCCCGACATCGTCTCCAGAGGCTTTGTCTACGTCCGTGAAAACGAGGATCTGATCAAAGACGCCAGAGAGGTTGCTCTGCAGGCGCTGGAGGACAGCCTCTGCGCGGGCAGCCAGGGATTGAACGCCATCAAAAACAGCGTCAGAGAAGAGATGCGGCGGTTTATCTTCCGCAGGACAAAGCGGGACCCGATCATCCTGCCGATCTTTTTAGACGTATAATATAAGGACAAAGCGAGTACTACCATGAACGTATACGATCAGGCCCACGGGCTTGCCAAGGCGATCAAAGAATGTGAAGAATTCAAACAGTTTGACCAGCTGCAGAAGCTGGTGGATCAGAACGCGGGAGCTGTCCGCGGCGCTGAAGGATTTCCAGGCCAAGCAGCTGGAGGTGCAGGCGAAACAGATGATGGGAGAGCAGGTCGGACCGGAAGTCATGCAGCAGATCCAGGAGCTTTCCCAGATCATGATGCGGGACCCTCTGACGGCCCAGTACCTGCAGGCCCAGATGCGCTTTTCCCTGATGATGAACGACGTATATAAGATCCTGGGAGAAGTAATGGGTCTTGGCAACCTGCAATAAATCTGCTATAATAACAGCAGGAAAGTTTTTACACAAAACATTTAACAATCATTAAGAAAGTGAGAATAGACCGATGATTTACGCAAATTTTTGAAAGGCAGAACATTCCAGATTAACGGTGAACCTCATGTGGTTCTCGACTTCATGCATGTAAACCTGGCAAAGGCGCCGCATTTCGTGAGAACCAAATATAAGAACATCATCACCGAGCTACCAGAGAAGAGGCTTTCAACCCGGACGACAAAGTTCGAGGAAGCGATCATTGAAACCAAGAAGATGCAGTACCTGTACAACGACGGCGATCTGTACTACTTCATGGATTCCGAAACCTATGAGCAGGTGCCTGTCGCCTATGACATGGTGGAGGACGCGATCAAGTATATGAGAGAAAACGATGAAGCGACCCTGAAGTTCTACAAGGGCCAGCCGTTCATCGTAGAAGCGCCGAACTTCGTCGACCTGGTGGTAACAGAAACAGAGCCAGGCGTGAAGGGCAACACGGCTACCAACGTAACAAAGGCTGCAACTGTGGAGACAGGCGCAGTTATACAGGTTCCTATCTTCATCGAAGAAGGCGAAAAAAATCCAGATCGACACGAGAACCGGTGAATATCTGGGAAGATCTAAATAAAAATGGAAGTTGAAGAAGGGACGGCGTTCGTTGTCCCTTCCTTTATATGTAGAAATATCGATTTTTCGATATTTCCGGAATTTCACGAAAAGCACCTTGCGAAGCGTCGCCCCCAGGGAGCGGCATGTGTGTGCATAGGGAGGCTTCGACCGCATGCAATACATTTTCTTATTTATAGTTTTTTTGATCCGTGAGAAACGAGGTATGGGACATTGAAGAAATCCAGATTGGATCATCATCACAGCAGCAGTCATTATTCTGATCGCGGCAGGCGGCTTTGCGTATTACAGCAGCGGCCTCGGCGCGCCGGAACCGGGGAATACCGACCCCGTTACCGTAGAGATCCCATCGGGCACCGGAGCGTCCGCCATCGTCGAGATCCTGGACGAGAACGGCCCTTGTCAAAAAGAACAAAAACGGCGGCGAAGATCCACGTGCGCCTGGCCGGCTACGATTCCCCTGCAGGCCAACAGCTATATTTTCAACAAGGCTATGACGCTGAAGGAGATCATGGAAGTCATCAATACAGGTGTGATTTCAACTATCTGTCAAAGAACGCCTTTTTACCAGCAAATACGTAACCGAAACGAAGCATACCGTGGA
>VOFJ01001714.1_pt1 | contig 29551 bp, 29 predicted proteins | sample 5384081 | NCBI WGS metagenome assembly VOFJ01 (sample SAMN12384729, study PRJNA508395) | human gut metagenome | isolation source: healthy gut I | host: Homo sapiens | reverse complement strand
CTCATTGCTTTCGTTCAGTTACGTATTGCTGGAAACGGTTTTACGACGACGAACGCTTCCTTACGATAGTGTGACGACCATATACGGACCGTATTTCCCCAATTTCATATTCCAACATTTTTTCGATCGGTTTTAATTATCATTCAAATTTTGTTGGCCCCATATGCTCCTCTGCCATCGGTTTTAATGGCGCGCAGCGCACGCGAGTTTTTGCGCCTCCGGAGATTCAGATTTTTACCTGCCTTTGGAGACGACGGTACGATTTCGAAATAAAAATCTGGTTGAGGATGAGAGGATGATGAGCTATAAATCGAGGAAGAAGGCGGTGTCGCCACCGTCGCAGGGGTTGCTTTACCGGGCATCGCCGGCGGACTGTTCGCAGCTATGATAAACGCTCGTTCTGGGGTGGTGTTTCGGCTGATAACGGCGGGCGCCCTGTTGTACGCGCCAGGTCCGCTGTTCAACCCGCTGAAGCCCCTATATCGTCCCCGATGACATCACCGAGCCGTTCCGCGATCCGCGAGCAGATCGAGTGGGATGCCGTCCTTCCTGGACGACTTCATTTTCGAAGGGGCAGTACTGGGTCCGGCCACTGCTCGGCCGCGACACAAGCCGCAGCTCACTTAAGGCCGACTTGGTTCTGGCGGTTCGACCAAGCCAGTCGAAAGGCGTCGGCGGGATTTTACTCATCCGTACGATGGGACTGGAGGTCAGATTTCGATACGGCTGGCCGCACTGATCACGGGATGAAAAGAGGCGGATATGTCCAGGGGATCAGGTGCTCAGGGAATTCCGTTCAGGTGATTCGGTACTATTCAAGCCGGTTTTCCGGTACGAATGGAAGGCCCTGCGTCGGGTACATTGCGTTTCAATGCCTGTGGACTAAACTTACCCAAAAACCCGCAAATGTGTGATTTGGGGTTTCTGATTTCTGTCGTTGACATTTCTGCGGAGGGATTCAAAGAACCCCATTTTGGGTGCCCGTACCACGCATTTCGAGTGCGGCCCGATCGACCCGCCGGCATCTCTCCAATGCGGACGAAAAACGCTTCGTTTGCGGACACAAATAGACATATTTTTTTATTTCTCGGCATTTTCACCGTGCGAAATTTCAGTCTGCGGAAAAAAATGCGGCTATGGCGGTTCCGTTTTGATGCTTTGCCAATAATTTCTATCTTTGTATCAGGCGGACGATATGCGCTCAAGCCGTTATATGAGTGGCTGATACTAAAAGCGGTATGGTTTTCGGAAAGAACTAACATAACACCATGTTGCTATATAGAAAAGTTGGAATATTTAATTACTTATCCTGTCCTGGGATTGACCGGCTATTCGTCCGACTACTTATGCGTCGTCGGGTATAAACGCGATTTGTACATACACGATAAAACGGCCATCGCCCTGGCAACGAGCCGCTGCCCAGAAGCCACAAAGGCGCGAGGCGAAGGCGCTGCGCCAGTGGGAGAGCGAAGATCGCCGAAGCGCAGGCTTTGTGGCTGCGGAGAACGATTGTCGACGAGTCGTTCGAACCACCCCACGGCTTATTCTGGCCGATACGTACAGGGGTGCCTATGCGCCGTCTGAGGGGGATTCAGTCGCAGGCTACGGATGCCGTCGATTGCCACAACTTTCCGCACGTGATTCGTTCACCTATGCCACGGCAAGCGCGATCCGGCTTTACAACATCGGCATTTCCGGCGACGAGGTCTGGGTCGAGCCCAAATACATAACCTCGATGTTCCAGCGGAACATGGAATTTAACACCCGGCGTGGTATTTCGGCTAAGACTTCTGCGCCTTCCTCGTGAATTGGGGACATACTTACGGGGCGGCTGGAACTGGGCTTCGGCTTCACTTGGTACGATCCGTGGTGGGGAACCCCGGATGGCATCCTGGGGACCCGGTTGGGGGCCCCGGGAGAAGATGGGGCGGCGGCTGGCATGGACATCACCATGGGAATACAGACCCCGCGACTATTACGGCAATCCAGCGGACGCCGCTTGAGGCCACCCGGCGGGAGCGGCTGAATGACTTCCAACAGCAGGTTCGCAGCAGCTACAACGACCGCGGCAGGTTCAGAGCAGCGGCAGCAGCTTCAGCTGCGGCGGTTCGCGGGCAGCAGCTCCGGGGCGGTTGGCGGCGGCTCGCGCGGCGTTCGGGCGGCGGAGAACGGTTATAATGATCGGTAGCCGCTTCAGAAACGGAGAGGGTATGAAAAGCAGCATAGAAAATAGTGGCATTGTGCGCGACTTCGTTGCTGCGGCGCGGCACGCAGGCACCGAAAACACGGTCGAATTCGGCGGTTGGTGCTGAACACACGACATGTTATTGGGCACAAATCCTGGCGCAGCTTTCACAGACACGTTTTCGGCTTTTTGACCCGCGTGATGGGTATGGCGGGGCTTTCCTCGCTGGGCCGACTTGTCGTCGGTATGGCTAACCGAGGGACTGGGCATGTACCGCCGCAACGGATACGCCGCTCATTGCCCTTAGCGAAATCGACCGCAGGGAACATTGGCGACGCACCGCGGAAGAAACAGCTTCCAAAATCACCGATTCGCATTCGCTAACGTGGGCGTCGCCCTGGCGTCTTCGAGGAAGGAGTTTAGAGGCTCCACAACCTGACGCTCTCGGTATCGGCATGAACCGGCCAGTTTCCAACGCCGCTACTCGTTTTCGTCGGAATCGCGCTACGATCCCGACCGGCCCGACCGACTGATGCCGATCGCCGATATCTTTTGCAGCAGATGAATAATTTTAATAGGCCCGACCACCCGAAGGCCGGGCGGAAGCCCAGGCTGGACCGGTTCCGTCCGTGCATTGGAATCCCCATGTCTGGCCGGCCAACCCGGCCACCACGACGCCTATATGCTGGGGGAACTTACGGAGTTGATGAAAGGGGCGATCTGGGCACGGTGGGAGGCGTAATATCCGGCCACGCCTCGGTGCTGCATTCCGATGGATGTGGTGGTGAGGTTCGTCAACGAGTTCACATTTCGATGGGCGGCAATATCAACGACTTATCCTCACTTCGGCGCGTCGATAAACATTCGACGTACATAAGAAACTGGGCGTGACTATCAAGGAGAACCAGCTATTTCAATAGGACGGCATCGGCGGACACGACAGCATTCGCCAGCTCGACGTGGTGAATCTCTGCTCGGAGGTGGATGAACGGCAGCGACTTTGTGAATTTTCGAAAGCTGCACGGCCCTGACCGGCCTGGGCCAGGCGGCTTTCCTTGCATATTCACAGCTCCCCGACTATTCCTATCGAAGACGGGCTATGCTTTACCGGATATCAGGAATAATATACATTTCTTTAAGGGTGGCTACGGTGAAGCTGCCGCACTCCCCAGGCCAGCACCGGCGACAAACAAAGGACTCGCCAGCGCGCCTGATGTTCGGCTTCCGTACTCTCGGCACTTTCGCCGTGTCGATCGATTACGAAGGCGCGACGGTACAACAGGATGCCGTGAAGAACGTTCCACAGTATAACTACTTCTCCGAAGAGGACACAAAGAGGCGGAGTTCCAAAGCATAATTTCAAAACTTTGAAACTCGATCGACTGCGGGCGTCGAGATAAACACTGCGATTGGCCCTGCGCGTGGGCGGCGGTTGCCAATTCGATGCTCAGGGAGCGGGATTTCTATGTGAACGACGCCTATACCAACATGCCGACGACCTATGAGAGTTACTTATTTCTCGGCCGGCGCCGGCGTGAACCTCGGACACTGCACACGACGCTGGATCTGGCCTATCGGTATGTCACCAACAAGCAGACGCAGTACCACTCTTCTTCAGCAGGCCCGAAAACTGGCGGCGACATGGAACGTGGAGCGGTCTGTGACACCTGAAACGTCACTATCAGGCCGCGACGCTCAACACCCGTTTCTGATGCGGCCGTTTCGTCAATATAAAGGTCCGTCGGTGACGGACCTTTATTTTGCAGGCTGAAACAAAATCAAAATAAAAGATATATGGCAAAAAGAGGAACTTGGACCTCCACCAAATCGGACGAGGCACTACTCACGAGTGGTACAACAGTCTGATGTGAGGCAGGCTGGCCGAAATTCGACCGGCTTTACGCGGTTAACATGGTCATCAAACTATGGCTAGCACCTGCATCTGGGAGGGCTGCGACGCGCTGGACAAGATGTTTAGGATACACGGGGGCATCAGAACGCGCTATTTCCGCTGTTCATCCCCAAGTCGGGTGGCCTTCTGAAGAAGGAGGCCCCACCACGTCGAGGGGAGCTTTGCAGAGTGCTGCCGACGCACACTACTGCGTCTGAAACGATCCCGAAACTTGGGGGGCACGTCGTCGTCGATCCCGACGCCAAGCTCGAAGGAGGCTGATCGTGCCGACACGACGATCTGGAGCCACCTATAGAACTGGATTCAGTCGTACCGCGATACCTGCCGATCTTTGTGTGTGCAACCAGTGGGGCCCAACGTCGTTGCGCTGGGAGATGCGGCACGCGCCTGTTCCACCCGCACCGCCGAATTCCTGTGGCAGGAGGGGCCACACGGCGCATGCACCACGCGAGGCTGAGGCCGAAAAGATGATTCATATACCAACGGTTCGCCGAAGGGGAGGTGGATGTCGCTGCCGGTGGTGGTGGGCCACAAGTCGCTTAACGAAGGTTTCGCCGGAGCCGAAGATATTACGCTTACGATCCGAGGCGCTGATGCAGGGACGGCAAGGCGCTGCAGGCGGCACGTCGCACTTTCTCGGCCAAGAATTTCGCCAAGGCGTTCGACGTGCAGTACGTCAACAAGGAGGGACAAGCTCGAATACGATGTGGGCTACCTCGTGGGGCGTTTCGACGACCCGTCTGATGGGCGCGCTCATCATGGCCCACTCGGACAACAACGGTCTGGTGCTGCCGCCGAAACTGGCGCCGATTCAGGTGGTGATGGTTCCCATCTACAAGGGCGACGACCAGCTGGCCGAGATCCGCACGCGCTTCGAGGCCATTGCCGCGCAGCTCAAGGCCAAAGGCATCAGCGTGAAGATCGACGACCGCGACAACGTGCGTTCGGGCTTCAAGTTCGCCGAATACGAACTCAAGGGCGTTCCGGTGCGTCTGGCGATGGGACCTCGTGACATGGAAAACGGCACGATCGAACTCGTCCGCCGCGACACGCTCGAAAAACAGACCGTTTCGCAGGAGGGACTCGTGGAGCGTATCGAGGGCCTGATGACCGAAATTCAGGAGAACATCTACCGGAAGGCGCTCAACTACCGCGAGTCGATGATTACCAAGGTCGATACGTGGGAGGAGTTCAAGCAGGTGCTCGACGACAAGGGCGGCTTCCTGCTCGCGCACTGGGACGGCACGGTCGAGACCGAGGTGGCGATCAAGGAGGCCACGAAGGCCACGATCCGCTGCATTCCGATCGACGCGCCCGACGAGGAGGGCGTATGCGTCTTCTCCGGCAAGCCGTCGCACCGCCGCGTGTTGTTCGCCCGCAGTTATTAGTCTGCGGCGTGCGCGATGCCGCGCGATCGGATGGAATATCCCCGGCGAATATCCGCCGGGGATTTTTCGGCCCGTTGTGTCGGGTGGTGCCGGCCGTGCGGAGAGTTTCGGGATGGGGTAATCCGGCCGGAAAAGCGATCGCCGGTCTTGTGTTTCCGTAAATTTCACTATTTTTGTTCATTGTCGTAAAAACGTGCGTTATGTCCGGTGAGGCTGAAATCCGCAAAAAGAAAATATACCGTGTGACCTTTATCGGTTTCGCGGTCAATCTCCTGCTCGCCGGGATCAAACTCGCGGCCGGTATTCTGGGCCGAAGCGGCGCCATGGTCGCCGACGCCGTACACTCGTTCTCCGACATGGCGACCGACGTGGTGGTGATCGCCTTTGCCAAGATTTCGGCCAAACCCAAGGACGAGGGACATGACTACGGCCACGGCAAATACGAGACGCTCGCCACGATCATCATCAGCCTTGCGCTTGCCGCCGTAGGCACGGGGATTCTGGTGAACAGCATCGGTGCCATCCGCGTCGTTGTGGACGGAGGGCTGCTGCCCCGTCCCGGCACCGTGGCGCTGCTGGCCGCCGCGGTCTCCATCATCGTCAAGGAGATTCTTTACCGCTATACGGTGCGCGAAGGCCGCCGGGTGTCGAGTCCGAGCATGATCGCTAACGCATGGCATCACCGCAGCGATGCCCTTTCGTCGCTGGGAACGCTGGCCGGCATCGGGTGCGCCTATTTTCTGGGCGATAAGTGGCGCATCGCCGACCCGATCGCGGCGCTCGTCGTGGCGGTTTTCATTTTCAAGATCGCGTTCGACCTGATCCGCACCGGACTCGACGAACTTCTGGAACGTTCGCTTCCGGAGGATGTGGAAGAGGAAATCCTGCGTGTCGTTGCGGCGAATCCCGAAGTGCGGGAGCCGCACAACCTGCGCACGCGCCGTATCGGCGCGTCGATCGCCGTCGAGGTGCATGTGCGCGTGGACGGCGCGATGAGCGTCTGCCGCTCGCACGAGCTGACCGAGGACATCGAACGCCGCCTGCGCGCCCGGTTCGGCGAAGGCACGATGATCGCCATTCATGTCGAGCCGCTCAAGGCGGCGTGCCGTGCGGAGTGATGCCGGGTGGCGGGGCGGATTCCCGCGAAAAACGGCGTGCCGGTTCACCCGCCTCTTCGACCGTTTCGCCTTGACCGCTGATTCCGAATAAAATGCCTTTCGGAGCTGTTCCGGCACGGATTTTGCTGTTTCTGCAATCCGAATAAACAGGCCGGGACATTCCCGCCGGAGTAGAAAGAAATTTGGATTTTCGGAAAAAAGTGTTTATCTTGCCGTTGTCAAGGCTCCGGAAACTCCGGGTTTCCGAAAGCCCGAACGATGAAATTATCGACATACACAACTTAAAAAGGATTGCCTATCGGGAAAAGTCTACTCTTAACTACATTTAGGAGACAAGAGTATGAACGTGCAAGTATTAAGTGACCAGGTATTGCTTAATCACTACCTCTCAGGTGACCAAAGTGCCATATCCAAGCTCATCGAACGCCATAGCCGCCGTGTGCGCGACTACATCAATATGATGGTGAAGGACCGCGATGTTGCAGAAGATATTTTCCAAGAGACATTTATCAAAGCCGTGCGTGTAATCGACGACGGCCGCTATACGGACAACGGGAAGTTTCTCTCGTGGGTTTTGCGCATCGCGCACAATCAGGTGATCGACTATTTCCGCGCCCAGCGGCAGAACAAGGCCGTCACCGAAGCCGAAGCCGGATACGATGTATTGGGATCGCTGCGTTTCGCCGAGCGGAACGTGGAGGACGCCATGGTCAGCGAACAGATCGAGCGCGACGTGCGCGCATTGGTCGAGCTGCTCCCTGCCGAGCAGCGCGAGGTGGTGATGATGCGTTATTTCGCCGGTCTCAGTTTCAAGGATATCGCCGAGCAGACCGACGTGAGTATAAACACCGCGTTGGGCCGGATGCGCTATGCGCTTATCAACCTGCGGCGGATGATCAAGGAAAAAAATATGATTTTGTGCTGATCGGCACACAATATTTCCAAAGGCGCGGCGTTTAGTTAGTACAAAGCAAAATTACAAGATGCCTATGGAGGATATTGACAAAAACGAAGTTTCGGACGACGGCATCTCCGATGAAGAAGAACTTCTGCATCGGGAGGTGATTCAGGGTGATGCGGATCTTTACTACCTTCACCACTACCTCTCGGAAGTTTTTCGGAATGGGGATAATTTTTAAGGGTTAATTTTTGATGGGGAAGGGCGCCGGGAGGCGCCCTTCATTTTAGGGGATACGGCCCGTTCGCGCATCTCTTTTTTAATTGGACGATTATGAAATTCAGCAATGTGAGATTATTGGTCAGGGACTATGAAAAGTGCTTCCGGTTTTATACGGAAAAACTCGGTTTGGAGGCGGCGTTCGATATCGAAGGCTGTTACGGCAGTTTCAAGGTGGCCGAAGGCATCGAGGGGTTGGCGATATTTACGTCCGACCTCATGGCGCCTGTCGCCGGCAATGCAGACAAGGAGCTGCCGGCCGGCTGCAGGGATAAGATGATGGTGTCGTTTGAAGTCGACAATGTGGACGAAGCCTTCGAAACGCTCTCTGCGAGGGGCGTCGTGTTTGTCAACCGTCCGACCGACATGCCCGGCTGGGGAATGCGGGTCGTGCATCTGAGGGACCCCGAAGAAAATCTGATCGAACTTTTTACGCCTTTGGCAGCGAACTTATGACACGCATACGAATCAAACGCGTTTACGAACCCGCCGCTCCGGACGACGGCTGCCGCGTGCTGGTCGATAAACTGTGGCCGCGCGGCGTGCGCAAGGATGCCCTGCATTACGACGTGTGGGCCAAGGAGATCACGCCCAGCCCCGAACTGCGCACATGGTATCACGCCGATCCGCAGACCCGCTGGCCGGAGTTCCGGCGCCGGTATCTCGAAGAGCTGCGCGGCTCGCAGGCCGTGCGGGAGTTTGTCCGCCGCATCGCCGGAAATGAGACCGTTACGCTGCTGTACGCATCGAAAAATGCGGCCGAGAATCATGCGCTCGTCCTGCAGGAATTTCTCGAACACGCCGTGACGGAGATCGCGCACGCCTGACCGGTGTGATGGGAGGTTCGCTCCGGCCGTCCGGTTTCGTGTTTTCGGGGCTTGTGCCGTTTCCGGTTTCATCGGTTTCGCCGCCGGGAGGGGTGGTGTGCCGTGGTGTGTGCGGGAAAGGGCAAGGCCCTCTGAAGAGGGACTTGCCGTGTGAAACTTTTTTTGTGTGGCAGTCGCTGTTTGGGGACGGCAGAGTTCCCGGTGCGGCGGCGGAGAACAAAAAAAGCCCCTCGTTGCGAGGGGCTTGTACGGTGAGGCAGACTTGACGGCGTGCGGAAATATCAGCGGTTGCCGAGACAGCGGTGCGCCTGCCGCAGCTGGATCGAGAGCGAACAGGCGGCGATGCCGGCGAAGAGCAGCGAAATGCCGACCCAGATCACGACGGCCGTGGTGCCGAATACCAGCGGTTGGAACAGAATCCACAACGAGCAGAGCACCAGCAGGATGCCGCTGAAAACGGTCCAGCCCGATCCGGGAATCTCCATGGCGTTCATGTCGCCGCCCAGACCGATGGCGCTGAATCCGCGCAGCATGAGCCAGAAACCGAGGAAAATCGGGAGTGTGGCGGCCGAAAGCGCGACGTTGAAGATCAGGATGATGCCGAGGATGATTTCGATGATGCCCCCGGCCAGCATCCAGCCGCGGCCTGTGATGAAGTGTTTGTTGGCCGACGAAAGCACGACTTCGAGAATGCCCGAAAAGAGCATCAGCCAGCCGAAGACGAGCGACATGCCCAGATAGCTCTGGGTGGGGTAGACGAATATCAGGATGCCCACGACGAACAGGGCGATGCCGATGATCAGGAGCAGCCACCAGTAACGTACGGCCCGCTTCGAATTTTCGATCAGTGAGGAAAAATTGTTCATAGCATATGGATTTTCCTCCCTCCGGAGCAAATTGCATACCAGAGCCGGAACGCTCAAGTCCTGAGTATGCGTGGTAAAGGCCGTTTTTCCGCAGGTGTCGGATGCGGTTGCCGTGGCCGGAGGTCGGCGCCTCACTGCCGCCGCAGATGTTTCGGCAGAGATCGCTTCGGCGAAGATGTTTCGGCGCGGGTCGCGTCGCTTCGCCGTAGGTCGCTTCAGTGCGGGATGTTTCGGTGCGGATCGCGGGCTTCCGGCGGAATGAGCCGGCCGGAACCGGGATAGCCGCGTTGAAGCCCGACTCTGTCCGATGCGCTATAATCCCGTCGGATCGTCGGCCTGCGCACGCTCCGGCTGCGGAGTTTCCAGCGGAACCACCTCGCCGATTTCGGGCCGCAGGAGGTGCAGCGCGGAGTCCGCGGCCAATGCCGCCTCGGTCGCCAGCGGCTCGTCCCAGCGGTGTTTGGCGAGGGCGTATTTCGAATGGTGGACGGTCATGATCCGCCTTGCACCCAGCTCTTTTGCGGCTTTGGCCAGTTGGTCGGGCATCGTGTGGATGTATTTCCACGCTTCGTCGTACTGGCCGTTTTCGAGGACGGCGAGGTCTATGTCCGGAAACTCTTCTCCGATCTCGGCGAAATGGCGTCCGTATCCGCCGTCGCCGCCCATGTAGATTTTCCGCGCTGGCGTTTGCAGCAGGAACGATCCCCACAACGTCTGATTGGACGACAGCCCGCGGCCGGAGAAGTGGCGCGAGGGGAGACAGCGGACGGTGAATCCGTCGCCGAGCGTCTGTTGTTCGTGCCAGTCCAGCTCGACGATCTTCGCCGGGTCGAAGCCCCAGTACTCGAAGTGCTCGCCCACGCCCAGCGGACAGATGACCCGGCCGATGCGCTCTTTCAGCTCGCGGACCGTGCGGTAGTCGAGATGATCCCAGTGGTCGTGCGTGACGATGAGGTAGTCGATGTCGGGCATCTCTTCGGGGCGGTAGATGTCGGTGCCTTTGAACGGACGGTTGAGCAGCGAGAGCGGCGCCGCGCTGCGGAAAACCGGATCGACGAGCGTCCGGCGCCCTTCGGCCTGAATCAGGTAGGACGAGTGCCCGAACCAGACCAGCAGGTTGCTCTTGGGATCGAGCGCCCGCAGGTCGGTGCGGATCGCCGGCACCGCATCGTCGGGTCGCAGTCCCTCCTGTTTGCGGAAGAGAAATTCCAGTATGCCGCGCAAACGGCTCTTGTCGCCCGTCATCATCGGACCGGCTTCCGTATTGCGGAACCTGCCGTCGCGGTAGTTCGGCGACTGCCGGATGCGTTCGAGCCGTTCGCCTTGGGGCAGACGCCCGAAACTCGGCAGACGGACGATGACGAATGCGGCGGCCAGCGCCGCGAGCAGGATGCTTGACAGTATTATCATTTTGCCTCTTTTTTGCTTGCCCGACATGATTTTTCAGGTTTGTATGGTGCAAATTTACCGTTTCTTCCGAGACGGTGCGTATACGGATTGCGGTTCGGGCTACCATTATTCCGGAAATGTCTCCGGCAACGGCCTCCGATATAATAAAACGGATTGATTTAACGTATATTGCGTGCTATTCCGGGCTGTTTTGACCGACGATTCGGCTGATTTGTTCTATTTATTATGATTTAATGCCAAAGTTTTATATTTTTGTGACGGATTGTTTCTGCAATGTGATGCCTTATACGTCTTACTCTGAAAAATTACCGGGACCCGGTTGCCGGATTTTATTCCGCACTCTGGTCTTGACGTTCTGTTTGTGCCTGCTCTCCGGATTCGAAGTCCGGGCGCAGTCCGCGCAACGGAAGTTCGTGGTCCGCGGCCGCGTTACCGATGAGGCGGGAACGCCCCTTGTCGGGGTTACCGTCGTGGAACACGGGACTTCGAACGGTGTGGCGACCCTCTCCGGAGGCGAATTCTCCATCGGCGTCGCTCCCGGCGCCGTGCTCGACGTCTCGTGCGTGGGCTATGTGCCCCGCAGTGTCCCGACCGAAAACCGCACCGGGTTGGACATCACGCTGGAGGAGGACGTGAAAGCTATCGCCGACGTGATCGTGACGGCTCTGGGACTGGAACGCAACTATGCCGACCTGACCTATTCGGCCGACAAGATCAAGGGAACGCAGCTCACGAACGTCAAGTCTTCGAACATGATTCTCTCGCTCGCGGGCAAGTCGGCCGGCGTGCAGGTGAACGAAAGCTCTTCGGGTGCGGGCGCCTCCTCCAAGGTCAGCATCCGCGGCGTCCGCTCGGTGGCCAGCGACAATCAGCCGCTGTACGTGGTCGACGGCATGCCGATTCTCAACTCTTCGCCTGAGCAGGCCTATACGGCCATCGGGGGTGTCGCCGATGCGGGCAATCGCGACGGCGGCGACGGCATCTCGAACCTCAATGCCGAGGACATTGAGAGCGTCTCGATCCTCAAGGGCGCCCCGGCGGCCGCGCTGTACGGCAGTCAGGCCGCCAACGGCGTGATCCTGATCACGACCAAGAAGGGCAGCGCCGCGAAACGGCAGCCCGTGACCTTCACTTCGAACCTTACGTTCCAGAGCCCTTTCCGCCTGCCGGATTTCCAGAACCGTTACGGGGTGAGCGGCGGCGTCGAAAGCTGGGGTGCGCGCGCCGCGATGAAGGCTTACGACAACGCCGGGGATTTTTTCCGGACGGGCGTTACGGCGATGAACTCGCTGTCGGTCTCTTCGGGCACCGAGCAGATGCAGACCTACTTCTCCTACGCCAATACCGCCGAGCGCGGAATCACGGGCTCGAACCGCCTGATGCGGCATAACTTCAACCTGCGGGCGACGACCGGGCTGTTCCGGGACCGGATCAAGCTCGACGGCAACATCAGTTTCATGCGTCAGGTCGTGAAGGACAAACCGGTGCCGGGCGGATTCTACATGAACCCGCTGGTGGGACTTTACCGTTTTCCGCGCGGCGTCGATATGACTCCCTACCGCGAGCATTTCGAGGTCTATGACCCGGACCGCAAACTCAGCGTGCAGAAATGGATCGCTCCGAGCGACGATTTCGAACAGAATCCCTATTGGGATCACCAACCGCATCCGCAGCAAGAGCCTGCGCAACCGGGTCATGGCCTCCCTCTCCGCCGACTGGAAGGTGAACGGCTGGCTGCGCATCCGCGCCCGCGGCAACGTCGACTATATCGACGACAAGGTCCGCCAGAGGTTCTACGCCTCGACGGCTCCGGCGCTGGCCGGGAACAACGGCCGTTACATCGAAAGCGGTTATTCGGAGACCCTTTTCAACGGCGAGGTGCTGGCCCTCTTTGACAGGCGGTTCACGCCCGACTGGACGTTCAGCGCTACGGTCGGCGCCTCCCTGAACGACCGCACGGTGAATTCGCTGCGCATCGATTCGAAGACCGCGTCGCTCTATTACCCCAATGTGTTCAACGTGGCCAATATCGTCATGAACAGCTCGGCCTACGTCGACGAGCAGATCGACGCCCGTCGCCAGATACAGTCGCTCTTCGCCACGGCTTCGGTCAAATACGCCGAGAGCCTCAACCTTGAGGTCACGGGGCGCAACGACTGGGCTTCGACGCTGGCTTACACCTCGCACGAGGGGAGCGGATTCTTCTACTATTCGCTGGGCGCGTCGTGGGTCGTCGGCAAGATGTTCAAACTGCCCGAATGGATGTCGTTTGCCAAGGTGCGCCTGACGTGGAGCCGCGTGGGCAACGACATTCCGATGTTCATCACCAACCCGAAGGCCCACATTACGGCCGGCGGGGGCATCAACGCCGCCGATGCTGCTCCGGGCACCGACCTCAAGCCCGAAATGACCAATGCGCTCGAAGCGGGTTTCGAATGGCGTTTCTTCGGCGACCGGCTGGGAGTCAACGCCACTTACTACAAGACCAACACCCACAACCAGTTCTTCAAGCTGCCGGCCCTGTCGGGCGAAGCCTATGCTTTCCGGTACGAAAATGCCGGCAACATCGAGAACGAGGGCGTCGAGGTGTCGCTGAGCGCCTATCCGGTTTACGGCAGCGGTCTGACGTGGCAGTCGGTCGTGAACTTCGCGCATAACAGGAACCGGGGTGATAAAACTGCACGACGAACTGCGCGAATATGCCTACGGTCCGTCGAGCTTCTCGTCGTCCTACGCCATGAAACTGGTCGAGGGCGGGGCGATCGGCGACATCTACGGCCGGGCGTCGAGCGCGACGCCGACGGGAATATCGTTTACGAAACCGAAGGCGATTACGCCGGCCTGCCCCGCACCGCGGGCGACGGCAATACCGTCAAGGTGGGCAATGCGAATCCCGTATTCGCGCTGTCGTGGAGCAACACTTTCTCTTACAGGGGCGCGTCGCTGTCGCTGATGCTGGACTGCCGTTACGGGGGCCGGCTGCTGTCGCAGACCATGGCCGATATGGACTCCTACGGTGTCTCGGCCGCAACGGCCGACGCCCGCGACCGCGGTTACGTGACGCTCGAAGGGCGGCGTATCGACGACGTGAAGGGATTCTACAAACTGGTCGGAGGACGCGCCGGCGTGACGGAATACTACATGTACGACGCCACGAATATCCGGCTGCGCGAATTGGCCGTCTCCTATGCGCTGCCGCAGAAGCTGGTCCGCCGCACGCGGGTGCTGAGCGGCGTCACCCTGTCGCTGGTCGCGCGCAACCTCTTCTTCATTTACAACGCCGCGCCGTTCGATCCCGATCTCATCCTTTCGACGGGCAACGACAATCAGGGAATCGAAGTGTACGGCATGCCCACCGTGCGCAGCGTGGGATTTAACATCAAACTGGAATTTTAAGCATGAAATGCCGGCATACATATCTTTTCGCGGGACTTTGTGCGCTGCTTCTCGGCGCGTGCACGGGTAATTTCCGCGACATAAACGACGACCTCTCCGGCATTACGGACGGCGAGCTGGAAGCCGACAACAACGGCTTGGGATACCGTCTGGGCATTATCCAGCAGGGGGTCTATTTCAATTACGATTTCGGCAAGGGCAAGAACTGGCCTTTCCAGCTCACGCAGAATCTCAATGCGGACATGTTTTCGGGCTACATGCACGACCCGAAACCCCGTGCAGGGCGGGAGCCACAACTCCGATTATAACCTGCAGGACGGCTGGAACAGCGCCATGTGGCAGTTCACCTACTCCTATGTGATGCCCGAAATCTACCGGCTGGAGCAGACCGCCGCTGAGCTGATGCCGCCCTTCTATGCCATTGCGAAGATACTCAAGGTGCTGGCCATGCAGCGGGTGACCGACTATTACGGTCCGGTGATTTATACCCGTTTCGGCGCGCAGGGCGCCGAGTACGTGCCCGACGGCCAACGGGAGGTCTACATGCGCTTCTTCGACGATCTGGATCAAGCTTCGGAAATCTTGTCGGATTATGTCGCGGAGCGTCCGACGGCCGGCGAATTTGCGAAATTCGACCTGCTGCTCGACGGCAGCTATGCCGCATGGCTCCGCTTCGCCAACTCCCTGCGCATGCGTCTGGCCGTGCGTCTTGCGTCAGTCGCGCCGGAGAAGGCCCGCGCGGAGTTCCGGAAGGCGGCCGCCGACCCGTACGGGGTGATCGAGGTCAATACGAACAATGCGGCGGTCGAGACTTCGGGAATCTACTCGAATCCGCTCGGCGCGATCAACCGGAGCTGGAACGAAGCCGTCATGAACGCCTCGATGGAGTCCGTGCTGACGGGTTTCGGCGACCCGCGTATCGCGAAGTTTTTCGAACCCTGCGCCGACGATCTCGTTATTACGGACGACGGCGGGGAATCCGTTTCCGTTCCGTTGAAAGGGCAATATCACGGCATCCGTCAGGGAACCGCCTTTTCGCATAACTATTACGCCGCCTTTTCGCGGCTCACCGTCGAGCCGACGACCGAAGTCGTGCTGATGTCTGCGGCCGAAGTGTGGTTTCTGCGCGCCGAAGCCGCCTTGCGGGGATGGACCGATGAAGACGCCGGAACGTGCTACCGCGCCGGTGTCTCCATATCGTTTGCCCAATGGCAGGTGTCGGGTGCGGAGCAGTATCTGGAAAACGACGCTTCCGCGGCCGATTACCGTGACCCGATCGCCCCGGAGAACGATATTGCGGCCCGGTGCCGCGTGTCGCCCCGCTGGGACGAGTCGGCGGCCGCCGAGATCAAACTCGAACGGATTATCACCCAGAAGTGGATCGCCATGTATCCCGAAGGCTGCGAAGCTTGGGCCGAGCTGCGGCGGACGGGTTATCCGCGTCTGTTTCCGGTGCGCTTCAACCATAGCAAGGGCCAGAGCATCGACACCGAGACGATGATCCGCCGCCTGCCCTATCCCGCGACGCTCGAAACCTCGGACCCCGAACAATACGAAATGCTTCTGAAAGAGCTTGGAGGTCCCGATCACGGCGGCACCCGCCTGTGGTGGGACACGGGGCGCAATTTCTGAGACTTGTCCGTCGGCCGGAAACTGAAACACACCGCTTTTGCGGTGTGTTTTTTTTGTTGTGTCCGGCGACGTCCGGCCGATTGTTCGTGTGCGGTGATGCCCTGCGGCGTTGCCCGGCTTCTGGGCTTAGCCCCGGCTCTCCATGCTGTCTACCGAGGGGTTGACCGCCACGACGTCCTGTTCGATCTGCTGCCGGGAGGGAGTTCCGTTTGCGGATGCGGGGGCGATGGGGCCGTCGTCGGAAATGTCGTCCGGCGTGATCTGGGTGCGCGTGGTTTCCTGAGTCTGCTGCGGATCGGCGGAAGGCTGTCCCACTTGCATTCCGCCCTTGTTTTCCCGCAGAGCTTCCTTGTCGTATGCAGGTCGTTTCATAATTCGAATTCTTTTTTTTGTTCCGCGTGCAAAGGTCATACCATAGGGCGGCCCGCTGCGGGATATCGTCTCCGACGGGAATTTGCACGGAATTTGGGGCGGGTGCAAAGGTATTCACCGTAAACCGGACGATTATGAAAACAAGGAATTTGTTGCTGGGTATGGGCGCTGTTTGCGGCGCTTCTTTCCAGGCGATCGCCTGCACGGGCATCGCGCTTACGGCTGCTGACGGCAGTTATGTGCAGTCGCGCACCATCGAGTGGGCCCGCGGCGTTTTGCAGAGCGAATACGTCGTCATCCCGCGCGGTCAGCGGCTCCGCTCCTTCACACCCTTGGGAGCCGACGGCATGACCTTCACGGCCAAATACGGCGTCGTGGGGCTGTCCGTCGTGCAGAAGGAGTTCATCGCCGAGGGGATCAACGAAGCGGGGCTGTCGGCCGGACTCTTCTTCTTTCCGCAATACGGAGGGTATGAACCCTACGAACCGGCGCAGAACGACCGCACGCTCGCCGATCTGCAATTCGTGGCATGGGTGCTGACGCAATTTTCGACCGTCGACGAGGTCAAAGCCGCCGTCGGAGGCGTGCGCATCGTCGCGTTGGAAAAGACGTCGGTCGTACACTGGCGCATCGGAGAACCGTCCGGACGGCAGGTCGTGCTGGAAATCGTCGGCGGAGTGCCGCATTTTTACGAAAACGAGGTCGGTGTGCTCACCAACGCCCCCGGTTTCGAGTGGCAACTCACCAACCTGAACAATTATGTGAACCTTTATCCGGGCGACGCCCCCGTCCGCCGGCTGGACGGCGTAACGCTGCGGCCTACGGGCGGCAATTCGGGGTTCCTCGGCCTTCCGGGCGACGCCACGCCGCCGTCGCGCTTCGTGAGGGCCGCCTTCTACCGCGCCACGGCTCCGCAGCGCGCCACCGGGTTCGAGACCGTACAGCAATGCTTCCACCTGCTCAACAATTTCGACATTCCCATCGGCATCGAGCATCCCGAGGGCGAATGTCCGGACATTCCGAGCGCTACGCAGTGGACCTCGGCCATCGACCTGACCAACCGCCGGGCCTACTTCAAAACGGCTTACAACAATACGATACGCTGTATCGATCTCGCACGGATCGACTTCGGGAAAACGGCCTATCAGTCCCATCCGCTGGATCCGAAACGGGAACAGCCCGTGGAACGGATCGCTGTTCCGGAGTAAGACGGCGGTTGCGGTCCGTTTTCGGCCGCTTCTTCGTCGGCGTTGCCGGGGCTGAACTCCTCGTCGGCGAAAAAGCCGGTTAGTCCCGTGAGCTGTTTCTGGCGCAGCAGTGCGTCGCGCTCCGTGCCGATATGGCGCATGGTTCACCGGTCGGACCGCCGCGTCCGGATAGGTTTCCCTTTTGCAATCGGCCGGCAGGGATTCCCTGACGACCGGTTGGCCGCTGGGGGTGGTTCCCGGCCGGCGGCTATCGTATCCGCCGGACCCATATATCTTCTCCTTTTGCATCCGAAGACAAAAGGCTGCCCGCGGCAAAACCGGACTGCTTTTTCATGCCCGTCCCGAATATTGGTGTGGAAGCGTTCCATATCGGCTTGGAAAGCTTCCCCGGATTCCGGACCTTTGCCGCGCAAACGAAAAAAACGGCTTTCCGACCATGTCTGTACGACCTTGCGAAATACTGAACTGCGGGGATGTCTATCTTTTTCCTGAGACGAATTCCCGGTGTCAGGGCCGCTCCTCGCTATGGAGCGTGATCGTCTCGCGGAAGAGGAATGTCGTGCTCGAATCGGATACGGGGGATTATCGGCATTTTGCGATGTGGCGGCCCCTTGCCGTCGGTTGCCGTTATTGCCGACTGGCGAAACGCTCCGAATTTCGGGATTATAGGGTGAATCTCACGTATGCCGAAATGCGTAAAATAGGATAAGGATAATGTCATCCTGCTTAAAACTTTACAGTTATGAAAAAGGATAACGAGAATCCCTATCGCCTCTATCGTGTGGTAAGCGTCAAAAAGATCGACCGGTGGTTTTTCGACCGATACGATCATCGCAGAACCCACGCGAAAATCTATGAAACGGTCATCCGGCCCAAATTCGGGATGTGCGAGAACACGTTTCTCGACTACCGTCATGAACCGGACGAGCTGCTGGAACTGTTTCCGCAGTCGGCCAGCGTCGAGTTTTCGCTGTGGCTTCCGACAGTACAGACCAAGTACATGGTTCCCGCCGAGGCGAATCGATTCAGCCTGATGCTCTGGGATTCGATCGACAAGGCTTTTCGCTGTATCCGGCGACGGGAGCCGGGCTGCTGCATAGACGCCGACAAGTTACTGACGTATATGACGCTTTATCTGGAAGAAAGATCATCCGTCGGGATGAAGTGACGCAACTTATGAATGAAGAGAGGGGCTGTCCGAACAATTCGGGCAGCCCCGGTATTTTCGTGCGGTCTTTTCGTTTTCGGTTCGGGGTGTCGGCCGAAGTTTTTGCAAAATGATGATATACAGACGGTTTTCCTCTTTTTGCGCCGGACAGGCAACAAAAAAGGAGCCTCGGAAAAAGGCTCCTTTGTGCGGATAAAGGTGCTCCTGCACATTTGTAAGCCTAATGTATATCAACGATTTGCAACGGTTTTCTATGCCTTATTCCCGCATCGCCTACCGTCTTTTTGCACGGTCTTGCGCCCGCCTGCGCCGTCGCCGTATCTCCTTGCATGACAGTACAAATATAGTGATTTTCGGCGAAAAATCCAAATGCGAAGACTTTTGGAGATGCGGGCGGATTTTCTGTATTTGTTCGTATGGACAGAGGAGAAATTATCATATACCAGACGGCCGACGGCGAGACCCGTCTGGAAGTCCGCATGGAGAGCGACAGCGTATGGCTGACGCAGGCGCAGATTGCACAATTGTTCGGAACGGAAATTCCAGCGATTTCCAAACATATCCGCAATATTTTCCAAAGCGGAGAGCTGGAGCGCGCGGCAACTGTTTCCAAAATGGAAATGGTTCGTCAGGAGGGGAAGCGCACGGTGAAACGACGAATTGATACATATAATCTCGATATGATTTTATCGGTTGGGTATCGCGTCAATTCCAAAAATGCCACTCAATTTCGTATCTGGGCGAATAAGGTCTTGAAAGAGTACCTTATAAAAGGTTATGCCGTCAATAGCCAAGCGAAGATCGAACAGTTGGAGGAGCTCAAGCAAACCGTTCGTCTGCTCTCCAATGTTCTGTCTGCAAAGGAGGTGACGAAATCCGAGGCGGTCGGGTTGCTGCGCGTGATTACGGACTATACTTACGGTCTCGATACGCTCGACCGCTACGATTATCAGCAGTTGGAGGTTACAGCGACCACGGCAGAGGAACCGTTTCATGCAACCTATGAGAATGCGATGGAGGCGTTGCAGGTATTGCGCGACAAGTTCGGTGGCAGCGAGCTGTTCGCCCACGAGAAGGACGAGTCGTTCAAAAGCACGATGGGCGCAATTTACCAGACTTTCGGCGGGCGGGACCTCTATCCGAGCGTCGAGGAAAAGGCGGCTAATCTGCTCTATCTGACGGTTAAAAACCATTCGTTCAGCGACGGTAACAAGCGCATCGCTGCTTTCCTGTTCCTTTGGTTTTTGGAAAACAATAGGATTCTTTACCGTGCTGACGGTTCGCGGCTTTTGGATAACAATACACTGGTCGCCCTGACGCTGATGATTGCCGAGAGCCGCACGGAGGAGAAAGACGTAATGACGAAGGTTGTGGTGAACCTGATCAACAAAAACAATTAAAGCATTTATGAATGTGTCGGACTGTTGTTTGCAAATTTGATGCAGTATATTATTCCAGTTGATTACCAGTAGTTTATGGCTTAAAAAGATAGAAGCCTCGAAAATTTACTTGTTTTTTGTCAAAAATCGAAGATTTAACGTTTTTTTCATCCCCCCCTCCGAACAGAGGGGGGGGAAGGCAAAAACAGCCCTTTTGGGCTCCGACAGACTCCGTCTACAAAGATAGAGTATGTCGGGGTTTATTTCGCCAAAATGAGCTGTAAAATCGAGGATGGATTCACGGATATTTTCGGGTTCCGATTGTGGTATTTTGTGCTTGATCGGAGTGGTGTTTTGCTCGGCCTTAACAACACCCGGGTCGCATATAAATTTTACAGCCAAAAGAAAAATGTCTGAAGCTATTTGCAGTAGCGCAGCCATCTCTTTTCTTCCCTTATTTTGACTTTACTATATATGAATACGGGAATAAAGTAAAGGAGTTGAATTCAAGGAAAAATGTACGATTGTTGCCGATTTTTGATGTATTCCTGATTTCCGGTTACAGATGTTACTGACGACCTGAGACAGGCCTTTCGTATGGGAGACAGGAACTATACCGTGGAACAGGTCTGGGATGAGTGGCAGCGGTTCTGTGCCAAATGGTGCCGGTATTATAGAAGCATCAGGAGACGCTGTGAGGACGCTTCCTACAAGGCGTATTTCACTTACCTGAACTATGACCACCGCATCCAGTCCATGATCTACACCACGAACCGGATAGAGAGGCTGCAGAAGGACTTCCGGAGAGTTACGAGGATGCGCGGGGCCATGCCCAACGAGGAATCGGTCATCCTGCTTATGGGAAAGACAGCTATAGACAAGAAGTCTTACCTGAGGCAGGTTCCAAGAATCGACCTTGACAGGAATCTGTTCCCCGATGAATAAAAACGATCATTGACAGGCATGCCTGCCAATGGAGTAACGTATAAATTGATATATTTGCAAAACTAAGAGGTCTGAAGACTCACTCCAGACACACTGAATGAAACACTATCGCTGTTGAGTTCGTCATAAGTGTAATCACTTCTCCTGTATCTTTATCGGCTATCCATAGATTGTCACCTGCAAAGTCGAACTGCATCTCACGGCCTGGTTCGTACACATTATGGTACTTGTAGTCGTGATTCTTCTCGTATTCCTGGATGATTGCCTTGAACTGGGTGTAACCATATGGATTGTCTATGCTCTTCAGATATTCCTCATACAGAACGTCATAGGTCATGTGCTTGTGTGTCGTGTCCTTTACATAGTCTTCAACGTTCTCCTGCATGAAGGCATACCTGTCGGTGTCTCTGTCGCGATGCCCATCGCCTTTCAGCATGATTGCCTGCGGTTCCGCATCGTTCAAGGTAAGGAGATCCACCATACTTCTTCCGGATGCTTCTGCACGGTCTCGATAGTTCCTCAAAGATGTGCGGCTGAGTTTCAGCTTACGCTCCATCTCGCGTAGTGATGTCCCTCGTGAAAACTCGTGGATAATTACTCTGATGTCTGTCATTGTCGCTTTTAAATTTGCCATAGTCCTGTGGTATTACCATTACCACAATACGTCGTCAAACCGTTTGCGACCATCCCGAAGAATCTGCCCCAACCATGCTGGCACTGGTTAACGGGGGGAGGTACATTTGATTCCGCTATAGGTGGTACATTTCAAAGTGCTACAGATGGTACATTTTATTCTGATATACCCGGTACATTTGAAAGTGACGTGGGCGATACATTTAAAGTGCTGTAATTAGTATTATGTTGAATATTAATTAGTTATAAGGTTCATCCATGCTTTGTGGTACAAATGTGATACAAACATTATTGAAACAAACAATGTGAAAATGAAGCAGTGAAATAACGAATCTCTGGAATGTTACCGACATTATCACATGTTCCTATTAGTAGAGCATTCTTCGACTGCCAGATAGTAATCAATCAATTTTAGTATGCTTTTTAATAGGAGTTACATATAGAGATTGTTTGCCATCTACAATTTCATTAAGCATTCCAACCAAATCACCATCTTCATTAAATACAGGAGAACCACTAAGGCCCTCCCAATCAGATAGTATCACATTTTTCGGGATTTTCCAATACGCTTAACCCCAGGCATTGAGAACCTGTATATGTGATTCTTTCCCCTGAAAGTGGTTGCCCTATTCATTACTATTCCATCAATCTTATTCCTAATGCATCCGGTAATCACATACTCTTTGCTGATATCCAAATCAGCGGTGTGATCGGCGTCGATAAATAGTTTAGGCTCTCCTTCGTGTACCCATATTGAGCCATCGTAGCCACACAATCTATTTGTTAAAATAGGCAACATAAAGTTGCTCTTTAGTTCTGCAAAAGTCACATCCTTCAATTCTGTTAATTCTGGCAAATCAATATCGAACACATCGTAATAAATAAAACCAGGAACAGTTATTAGACCCATACTTAATGGATTGTTCGGATCTGAATAATTGCAAATAATACCAACGCCATAATCAATGCCCTTACGTTCGCCCTCGCTATAGTCGTCCTCCATATGAACATTGTGATCACATGTGACCAAAAATCGATGGCCTTTATACACCAATAAGAAGCCGCTTCCCCAACCCTCAATATCCGGATTAAGTGCTTTATTGGGAGTCAATATCACAATTTGCTGCGATGCTTTCCAGAAATACTCAGCGAGCGTCATTTGTAAATTGTTATTCGTCATCTTCGCTATTTTTTAATAAGCTGTGTTTGAACTTGACCGTTTTTACTTCTTCCAAAAAATCGTCGTCAAGCAAGAATGGATTTGCAAGTCTTTCAATAAACAGTCGCACATAGCCTTGTGAATTCACCATGTCAATAAATTCATATGGAATATCGCCTTCCTGGTAAGCAGGGAATTCTTCAAGTTCTTTGTCTGAATGTGCCCTAATGTACTCGTAATCAATCCGTGCATATTCAAAGAATAGCTGTCTGAATATTCCAGTTAAATGAATATCCAAATTGTCGCTCAAATAATCTTCGTCGTTATCAAGCAGGGTCTCCCACGTAAAATCACCATGTTCTTTTGAAACATAGTCTCTTTCAAATGTCTGTGTCAGGAAGTTCGGGACCTCATACCCGAGTTCGTCAAGTTTACTTGTCCATGTTTCTTCAAGATGCTCAAGATAGTTCTCGTCTGTATTAATGTCACCCGCCTTCGATGCAAGCGAAGGCAGAATATCGAGCATATTCACTCCAAGCTTATTGATCCTATTAGCGAGCTCTTTTGTGCAGTTAAGTGCAATATCTGATAAGAATCTTTCACGAGTCACTTTGTAGGGATTAACTCCGGCAAGGACAATAGCATTCATGTCGAAACCTGTTTTTGCGAATTCCGGAATTAATTGTGCACAGTAGACAAAACCATGAATGCCTCTTTCTTCCATAAGTTGAGCCGCAATAGAAGAAACTTTGTTGAGACGTTTATACATTTCGGGTGTTGGCTTTTCTCCAGGCTTTGGAGACCATTCGTCAGGAAAAGACTCCCACACAATCTTACTGACCGAAATATTTTCTCTATTGAAACATGAGTAACTTAAATCCTCAAACACTTTTTTATCTGGAATCCAGAGCTCTAATTTTAAAGTATTAATATCATCATCTTCATATTTTGGAACGAGTAAACACACTTTATTGTTGTCATAAATAAGTGTGTTGATTGTGGCCTGTTCGACGATTCTTTCGTCTACTGGTGAAATGAGAACATAGATAATGTCACCACCAGACATGGGCGTGAATTTGGTTCGCAAATAACTGCCATACGCGAGCAACTCAGTATATGCTTGACGTGCTGTCTGATTTGACTTTTTCAACTCAATGACAACAATTCCATCATCACCACATCGATTAGCAAGGAAGTCCGTCCTCATTGTAGATTGTCCTTCCTCGGTTAGTGACACTTCGCAACCAAAGAACCCGATGTCGCTCATTGTCTCCCACAATTTTTTGTAACGATCAATGACCATATTGTATAAAACATCCGAGGGAAAGGCATATGTTGGATTTTCAAATTTTACTTTTTGAAATTGAGGTGTCACCAACAAGTTGGCAAAGTTTTCACGCTTTTCCCCAAATATAGTTTTGTATTTGTTTCTCGGTCATAAATCATGAATTAACATACAAATTTAAGAAAATAGCACGACATGATTGATAGAATCGGTCAGAAAAGCGACATTGCATACGAAAAAACTCCCGACCTCGCATCGCTGCGGAGCTGGGAGCGTTTTATAGGTTAAGGTTTACTCTGCGAGTTTTGCGTAACCCATCATTTTGCCTGACTTTTCAACGGTGACGGTGTTGATGTAGAACCAATTGAAGAAGACCTTCGGAGCGGTAGAGGTAGGTGTGCCGTTCTTTGCATCGTAAGTGGCCTTGAGGTCAATTGCAGTGGCTACAGGAGTGTAAGGAGCTGCGAATGAAGCAGCCTTACTGTAAGCTCTGGTAACACCGTTGCCCTGAGGAACAGAAGCCTGGATGATGAGCTTGATGTTGGCTACAGAAGAAGGGATGCTTGCGAGCTGCAGAGTCATCGCACTGGCGCTAAGAGTGAGAGTAGCGTCTGCAGGAGCCTCGACACCTTCGAGAGTCGGAGGGTTGGCAACTGCAGTACCGCCGCAATACACAATCCAGTAGTTCAGACGTATGTAGAGGTTGGAACCGGTGAGCTTGGCAGAGGTGCGAGGATTCGTTTACCAGCCTGAGAGAGAGCAAGCGCGTTCCATGCGAGGATCTGCGCATTGGTGAGATTTCCAGCTCTGGGGAGAGCTTCTTGAAAATGGATTTCGCTGAGGATTGGTGCTGGTCCTTACAGAACCACCAATACCTTTGTTGCGGATGTACTTACGGCTGCGAACCTTTGCGGCGGTCACGCCTTTGACGAACCCGTCATCTCCTCGGTGCAATTGAAAGAATATACGTCATAGCTGAAAAATTTTAGGTTAAAGTTTGTAATTCTGCTTTTAGCATTTGTTTAAGTGATGTGTCTTAAATATCATATGTACAGATAATAATTTTATGATATACAATAATTTAGCCAAAAAAGATAAAATGGTTGGAACTATTTCTCCATGGCGCAGCCATCTTTTTCTTTTTATTTTTGACTTTTAATGAACGTATATATGAATACGAGGATAAAGTAAAGTCGTTTTTTCTTTTGGTTGGCAAAATAGTTTTATCAAATCCTATGAAACAATGGTTGAAAATAAAACCGTTATAGGTGTCCTTCACTTATAACAGTTTAAAATGTAACTGTTATGGAAGATGTATATTCGTTCTCCGATGCTCACGCTGCGAATAAGTATGTAAGCCATATCTTTTGTTAAAATAGCCTTATTCCCATGGGGTGGTTTGAACCCAACCCATGGGAAATACTCTACTTGGTATATAGCAGTCATTAAAGTCAAGTTGGAAATGTGGTTACTCCTTTTGGGGTTGGCAAAATAGTTCTTTTGACATGATGCGTGAATGAGGAACAGATTGCATCTATATAACAAACAATATTTCGTTAATTAGGTATATATAGCGATAATAAACAATATAATAGCACTTAGCTCTGGGAGTTTCTGCTCAAAATGGATTATGTGCATGGTTAATTATGCAATGATGTGTATTTTTCTATGTGTAATACATCATTAAATAAATAAAAAGTATTATCTTTGCGTATTATATGATAGGTTGATTATGGCAAAGAATACAATGGGTACTAAGTTGCCCCGAAAATTGGAGCAGAAGATGCAGATAGTAGGGGAGCAGATTAAGTTGGCTCGCTTGCGTCGGAATTTGAGTGTGGCTCAGGTGGCCGAACGTGCTACCTGTTCTCCGCTAACCATATCCCGAATCGAGAAAGGTGCACCGACTGTGGCAATCGGCATTTATTTGCGTGTGCTGTATGCTTTGCAGCTTGACGATGATATTCTGTGGCTGGCGAAAGAAGATAAATTGGGGAAAGCCCTTGCAGGATTTGAGTTTGAAGACAAGGGAGCGTGCATCTAAAAAAAAGAATAGGGATGAAGAAACTGTATGTATATGCTGATTTTGACTGGCTGAAGGAGATAGAACTCATTGGCGAGTTGGGCTACGAATCACTTCGTGGCTCTGACAGTTATTGCTTTACATTCAGCGATGATTGGTTGAAAAAGCATGGAGATTTGTTTTTGAGCGATGATTTGAACAATTATCCGGGACAACAATATACGCAGCCGGGGAAGGATATATTCGGATGTTTTTCTGATGCTTTGCCTGATCGTTGGGGACGGACTCTGTTGTTGCTACGTGAGCAGCTTGCAGCAATAGAAGAAAATCGGCCAGTACGAAGATTGTCTTCATTCGATTTCCTGACCGGCATTGATGACTTCTCCCGAATGGGTGCTTTCCGTTTTAAGGAAGACACTGATGGAGAGTTTATAAATGTAAGTGAGTCGTTGAAAATTCCGCCTTTGACGGATATTAGGGAATTGATTGCGGCCGGTGCGGAGATTGAGAGAAAGCGAAGAGGATAATGTGTTGCCATACAGAAAGTGGAGTACGCAACTTGTGCAACCGGGTGCTTCATTGGGTGGAGCAAGACCGAAAGCCAGTGTGATAGATACGGATAAAACGCTTTATGTCGCCAAGTTTACTTCTCGTAATGATGATTACGATGCCGGACTTTGGGAACATTTCAGCCATTTGCTTGCAGCAAAAGCCGGTATAAATGCAGCAAAAACAAAAGTTATTGCCACAGGCGAAAAATATCACACCTTTGCTTTCAGAACGTTTTGACAGAACCAAAGATGGAAAACGGATTCATTTTGCTTCTGCAATGACTTTGTTGGGACTGAATGACGGAGATAATGCAACTACAGGGCATGGTTATTTGGATATAGTGGATTTCATTATTCAAAAACGGTACGGATGTTGAGTACAATTTGCAGGAACTCTATCGCCGTGTGGCTTTCAATATCTGCATTTGGCAACAGCGATGACCATTTCCGCAATCATGGTTTTCTTTTTGACTGCAAAAGGCTGGACGCTCTCACCTGCATACGATATGAATCCCACTCTGAACGAATATCAAAGTCTGCTTATTTCGGCAACTTCCAACAAGGCAGACCTCGGCATTTTGCTTGATGCTTGTGTGCACTATATGCTCAACAGAAAAACAGTTGAACATATTGTTTCAGAGGTTATTAATGTTGTGAAAGGGTGGCGAGGGTTGGCGGTACGGTTAGGTATATCTAAGCGAGAAATGGATATGTTTAGAGGGGTGTTGGATGAGAGGTGTAAAATGAATTTTTAGTAATGTTATTGTTTTGTAAATATGGCTTCAGAAACTAAGCGTGAAAAGACAAGAGTTTGTTGTCTAGATTTAGATGAGGATTGTTTGAACTTGTTAAAAAGACAGATTTGATGTTTATGACGGAAGTTTGGGAAAACCTATTGATGTGTCTGGGAAAAATCATGGTGGTTTTGAACTTATTACTCAATTATGAATTACCTCAAAATATACATGAATATGATATATTTATCGAGGATATGATAAGGCCTGATAGGATTCCGTATAATACAGAAGAAAATACGAGGACAGAGATTTTAGGTTCAAAAGCATATTATTTTATCAGTAATGCTCCGCAAACAATATTTGATCCATGCCCATATGGTAGTTCAATTCTGAATTATAGTCTTCATAAAGACAGAAATAGACCAGCCATAAGAATAGCATTTCAAGCCCCATATCAGTTAGTAAAATATGTCATTAGGGATATAAATGATTATTATTCCAGTCAGAGTATAGAGCATAATAACTATGAGCATTTGGTGGATTGTTGCTCTTCTAATATGGTTGGTACAGAGGTGAAATTATGTGATTGTATATTATCAAGAGTATTGTTTGAACCTTTTCTTAATGATGTTTCTTATTGTCAGATATATGAACATCCAACAGTATGGGATAATAACGGCGAAAAAAAAGAGTAAAAGATGACCAATTCTTACCTTTGTTAATGAATAGAACTGGAGGTGTTGTTTCTTACTTCTTTATGAGTAAGAACGATATAATTTTGGTATTGCCTCAAACAAAAAGGAAGCGAGAATTGTTACAAAAGGTAATGCAAGAGTTTCTGTTTAAATATTTTTTTCTGGATATTTTCCAGAAGTAGAAGAGTCGTTATGGTTAAATCAGTCAATTTATTATTTACCAGGGCAAGAAGAATTGCTTAGAGAAAAAGAGGAGTTAATTGCGGAATATAATGAACGTCTGATTGCTTTGGAAGAAAAAATAGAAATGAATAGTAACGAATATTCATTTTTGCATAAACTTCTTACTGCAACAGGGGATGAGTTAGTTGAAGCTTGTCTTGAATATTTTAAATGGTTAGGATTTAAAGATGTAATTGATAAAGACAAGGAACTCGATAAGGAATTCAATGAGGAGGATATTCAAATTAATACAGAAGATAAAGGATTGCTCCTTGTGGAAATAAAAGGTATTAATGGAACCTCAACAGATGCACAATGTAGTCAAATCTTTAAGAATGTTTTTCGCAGAAGGGAAGAACAACAAAGATTTGATGTCTTTGATTGTATATTGTTAATAATGAAAGAGGTGTAGAACCTCTTTCCAGAACAATTCCTCCATTTAATCAGCAGCAGATCAAGGATGCGGTAAATGAAAAAAAGAGGATTGTGCTATACGTGGCAATTGTTTAATCTGTATTTCGAGATAGAAGATGGGATCATAACTAAACAAGAAGCCCAAAGTATACTATTTAATAATGGCTTAATAGATTTTAGGCCAAAAGTAAATGAAGTGGCCGTGCCACATAAGTATTATGGACAACATACCATAGTATGCCTGAAAATTGACAACGTAAAAATTAGTGTTGGGGATTTTTTCTTTTACGAGGAAGATGGTAGGTGGAAGAAGTTAAAAAAATATTAACTATTAAAGATGGAGATGAAAAATTTCAATCCGTATCAAAAGGAAATTACGGATTTGAACTAGATAGGCGATGCCCTAATAAAAAGATGTTATACGTAAAGCAATAAAATATTATAGTTCTATTGTACAATAGGTGATTCTTGAGTTTTGGCTGTCAAACAACAACCTGAAAGTTGTGTAATCTCGATTATTTATAGTACCTTTGCCTACAAAAATAAGGCAAAGGTATTTTTGATGCATACAATGGCTGAAGACAAGATAGACAACGCTTTAGGAGAAGGAATGAATATAATGGAAAATAAGAGCGAGGATTGGATTTGCCATTCACAGGCTATAGCAGCAATCATGTCAAACCGAATGGAGGAACTTGGTATGACACAACGAGCTTTGGCTGAGAAAATGAATTGTACCCAGCAGTATGTTTCTAAAGTGTTGAAAGGTCGTGAAAAATTTGTCGTTGGAAACCTTATGCAAAAATAGAAAATGCATTAGACATCAAGATATTGCAAGCTGTGAATAAA
>VOFJ01002805.1_pt1 | contig 29578 bp, 43 predicted proteins | sample 5384081 | NCBI WGS metagenome assembly VOFJ01 (sample SAMN12384729, study PRJNA508395) | human gut metagenome | isolation source: healthy gut I | host: Homo sapiens | reverse complement strand
CCACCGTCTCCCGTCAGACACGTTTTTCACCGATCGCCTGCTCGTAGTTGGTCCGGATCAGGTGCGGCTTTAAATACTTCATCGCCCACGGCCGGGTAAATGCCACCAGAATCATTGAGACCCCCACGAAAATACGCCGGATCTCTGCCAGCCCAGTCCCACGCCGCACAGGCACAGAATCAGGGAAATCAGCGCGCCCCCTGCGAAACAGATGGACGTCAGTCCTACCGTCGCAATCTCAACCACCACAAAAAAGAATAATCAGACCTATCCAGATCATTGCTTCCATATGATATCCCCTCCTCTCATACATCCCAGTCGCCAAAATTCAGTAGTTTTCTGTTCCCCAGGCAATTCTTTGGAATTTAGTATAGCATATCTGTTTTTGTTTTCTATGGTTAATTCTATGCCGCATTCTGCCGAAACATATTAGAGAATCTTTTTAAGGAGGAATCACTATGTCAAATACAGCGTATATCGGATCCGGCACCACCTTAAGTTCCAAATATTACCTGCGCAGTTTCTACCGTTCCAACCGGGAAGCCGGGACTTCCTCCAAACGCCGTGAATTCAGTGGCAACCAGCTCGCTCTCGCAGAACGGCAGGGCGCTTCGTCAGGCAGTACGCCGGCTGACTTCCTCTGATTTTTCGGATGACCAGGATGCCAACACACGCAACAGCGTGCTCGCCTATATCCAGACCTACAACAACATGCTTTCCTCTGCCGGCAGTTCCTCGACCGTACCTTGGAGCGCAGTGCAAAGCAGTTGAAAAATATTACCAGCGAATACTCTTCCGAACTCGATAAGATCGGCATCACCGTCAATGATGACGGCACACTCACAAGCCGTACAACCTTATTTGAGAGTGCGGATCTCTCCAAGTTCAAGGAACTTTTTCCGCTGATGCGGCTTACATGCAGCGCACCTCAACATATGCCAAACGGTTTGCAAGCCGCGGCGAGGCGCTCGTTACCTCTGATAACAACCTGCTGATGCAGAAAAAAAATGCCGCTGCCACAGGTTCTTCCGCAACAGACGGCACCACCACATCCGGTGCCACAGAGAGTCCGGATGACGGCACTGCCACCACTGCGGCACAGATCGTATCCCAGAGTCTGGATCTGGATACCCTCTTAAACACCGGCATCGGCAAAAATATTAACATTATTCTATAAATACTCCATCTTCACGGAGATGTCATTTCCGTTCACCTGCACCGTTGCATAGCTTCCGCACACCAGCGGCATCATCGGTGCGAGGTGTCCGATATCCACATCCATAATGACCGGCACCCCGTAATCTTTCAACAGATCCCACACCGCATGGTACTGGTCCAGCCCCATCAGTTCCTGCCCGTAGACGGCAGGTCTTCCGATCAGAAAAGCTTTCACATGGGAAAACCAGCCGGCATGCTTCATCTGCCAGACCGCCCGCCGGATCGCCATCACATTAAGATCACAGGATTCCAGGAACCAGATCATACCGTCATTCTTATACTTTTCCACAAACCCGGTTGTTTTATCATAAGTTGTCCCCAGAAGATTCACCAGACAGTCCACACATCCGCCGATCAGGCGTCCCTGCACCGTAAGTTGCCTCCGTCGGTTCCGGGAAAACATGCAAAATCCGCTGTTCCGTGACATGGTATGGCACAAGCGGATGCTCGGCATCTTTTAAGCTTTCCTTTTCCCAGAGATCATATCCGTTTACCGTATGCTTCTGTCCGCGCAGAAGTGCATATGCATCCGAAAGACTCTGATGCCACGGCTCCATGCCGAACGCCGCCGCACACGGGCCGTAGACCGATGCGGTATCGCAGAGCGTCGCCAGAAGATATGTCATGTTGGTATTGTCCGAAAATCCCATATACCACTTCGGTACCGCTGCCCGGATCTGTTCAAAATCCACCGCGTCCAGTGTCTCACACATCAGTTCCCCGCCACCGCAGGAGATCAGCACCTCATTCTTATCGCTGCAATAATACTCTGTCGTTCTCTGCCGCACGCCTCCGGCGTGTTGCTGATCCCGATTCCGCAGTCGGCATAACAATTCGGTCCGAGATCCAGGGGATGTCCCATTTCCCGGAATTTTTTCTGTGCGTTCAAAAATGCGGTGTGATACGGCTCAGTCGCACACCCGAAGGATGGCGCCACAAAACCAATCGTTCCATGTTCGGATAAATTTTTTCGGATATCTCATCTGTGTCTGTCTCCATTTTCTTTTATTTTCCACCGGCAGATCTATGGGTTCTGCCGTCTCCACTCTGCTTCCCTTTTCTGTTCTTCCAGGGACGCCCGGTACCCCCTGCATATTTTTCCGGATATGCGCCAGGCTGATGGTTCCCGTTATCTGCTCCGCCGGATGATCCATCCACGGCTTCTGTTTCTCAGGCGGATAGATCGATGCGATCGTATTGCTTCCGATCCGCAGTCTCTGCCCCTCGAGCAATATCTCATTCGTCTCCACAGCAAGCGCAGCCTCCCACGCATCCCGTGAGCATTCCCTGCGCAAGTACCGTTGTACCGCGAAGCAGGAAATACGAGACGCCCGTTTCCTTCGGCGTCACCTGCAGCATCTTTGGTTCCTCCGGTCTGTGCATAATTTTATCGAACAACCAGTCAAGCGGCTTTAAAATAAGAACCGTCAAGACCAGCGCCACACCGTAGGCGACATCACCGACCAGACCTCCCCAGCACGAAATCCAGACCGAAAATGCCGGTGTCTGCCTTCTTACCGCCAACAGATAAACAACCGTGGCACAGAGCACAAACACATCAATCAGGATCGTGGCAACGGCGAACGGCAGCAACAGTTTTTCTTTTTTTATGCCCCATACGGCGTAGCTGCTGCGCTCGTCCTCCGTATACAGAACCGGCAGATGGTAGGTTTCCGCCCCGGCAGCTTTGTATGAACTGTCTGTGTTGTCATAGCTTCCCATGTATATTTCTCCTTTTTTGCCTCATTCCTATCGCATTTTGTCTGCTACCGCTTCGGCTGATAGCGGATATCCGACACCGTATATACCGTAATAAATGCATGCGGGTCCTCACGGCTGATATAATTCATGAGTTTCTGATACTCCACCTTGTCTACGATAGCAATGATTTCGTTCCGCTTCTGCATATTATACGCACCAATCGACTCATAGATCGTTGCTCCGCTGTGCAGGTCTTCTATAATAAACCTGCGCAGTTCTTCTTCCTTTTCGGTGATGATGCATACGCGGCGCTTTTTGTTGTGGTCGAAAATGAAATGATCCAGAACAATGCCGTTAAAATAGGTTCCAAGGATACTGAGCACAACCGTCTTCTTGTCATAGACGAGTGCCGCCGAAAGCGCCACACACATGCCGGACAGCGACATGGCCTTTCCCAGTTCCATATGCAGGTATTTGTTCATGATCTTTGCCACAATGTCCAGTCCGCCGGAAGACGCATTCCGGTTAAACAGAATGCTGAGTCCCACACTGACCACCAGAATATAGCACAGCACATCCAGTTCCTGGCTGCCGGTGAGCGATTCGTAATCCGGGAAGATTCTCTCAAAAATTCCCAGAAATACCGGCAGCGCCACACTGGTGTAAACCGTCTTCACGCCAAATTCCTTTCCGCAGGTAAAAATCCAATGATTAAGAGCACAACATTTAAGATCATCGTGATCGCGGACAGCGGCAGCGGTATAAAGTTGGACAGCACGATTCCGAGACCGGAGATACTGCTGACGGATGCGTGGCTCGGCACCAGAAAAAAAAGTATACGGCTGCGGCGATAATCGCCACGGCAGCCGTCAGGATTGCCGTCTCTTTCGCTAGTTCTGTGTATGTCATCTCTTTTTTCATCTGGTTTCCAACTGTCTCCTTTCAGCATCTGTAACAACGCTTCGACATGCTTCGTCTCCGCAGCAGTATATCTTTTCTCCGATCCGGATTGCTTTCGCGTCATTTCCGTGACCGATTTCCTGTGTCTTTGCAATCGTAATCTTCGTTCCTGCCGCCTCCTTCACCAGTGCAGTGATATCCGGGCTGCATGCATGCGCCCTCCATCGCCGTAAATGTTCCGAGTAAAATTCCTCCAACCTTCTCAAAAGCCCCCAGCTGCTTTAGCTGCGCCAGATACGTCGCCATCTGCGGCACCTCACCGCCGTATGCTTCCAACAGCAGAATCTTGTCCCAAAGATCCGGGAAATAACGGGTTCCCGCCAGCTTCAAAAAGCAGCGGATATTCCCGCCGACGACAACGCCTTCCATCTTCTCCCCCTGCACAAAGCGAACCTGCGGGTCAAACAGCGCCGTACGGTTCTCAAATCTCCGTCGCTGCACCTCTTTTTATCTCTCCCCAGACCATGTTCTTGACCTGATAGAGCACGCTGCTTTTCCCGGTCTGTGCATAGATGGCGTTGATGACCGTCGTCAGATCGCTGTAGCCCCAGAAAACTGCCCTGCTTTTTTTCCGATGGCGGCGTAATCCAGCCCGTCCAGCACCTGATTGGCGAGATCTCCTCCGGAAATGTCATAGATCTCCTCCACCTCCGGATCATTGAAGAAACGCATCAGTTCCGCGGCGCGCTCTGCTCCCGTACCTGAAAATGCGGCATTTTTTTCATAGATATCATTGCTCCATAAAACCTTGTGTCCTGTTTTCTCCAGATACCGTGCCAGTTCCTCGTTCCGGCTTCGATATTCTTCTTTCTGCCCGTTGGAACACGCCACGATTGCAACTGTTTTCATTGTTTTCTCCTCTGGTAGTAGCGCAGTGCCCGGCATGCAAATCAGCTACGCTCCGGCAAATGTCCGGGCGCGGCACAATAACTTTCCCTTTTCCTGTAGCGCAGTGCTCGTCCGGGAAATCAAAGATTTCCCGGACTGACGGGCATTCGCCCTATCATCTTTTTGCGCTGCTTTCTGCGCATCCGAAGTTCCGTAGGAACTTCTAATATGAATCCGATAGGATTCATTATATCATATTCGTCTCCACTTCAACACTGATCTCTCACAAAACATATAACTATTGCTCAACTATTTTGACCTTTTATATTGGACTTATCTTACTTTTTCTGGACATGAAACTGCCCTCATATAGGACTTTTATATTTTCATTGTCCTATTATGAGGGTAGTATATCAAGTGGAACATATCCTTTTTTACTTATTATTTCTATCAGACAGATACTCCTTCAACCACACTGCCATCTCTCCGTTTTCCCGGTTACCCCAATAAGCATAAGGTACCAACGTAATCTCTGTTTCTGCAAATTCCAAAGGATGACTTCCATAAAGTTCTTCCTCGCCCCAACCGCTTTCACATATACGCTTTCCTGCTGCAATCAACATTGAAATTCCTCTTTTTCACTTTTTTTTTTACCGGCTTGGCAGTATCTATGTAAAGAGCCTGAAGATTTTCTCCATTGTCCGTCTCCTCTACTGTATATACCAGTGGTCCCCACATCACACAGACCTTTCCTTCATCTGCTCTTACTTTTTGATTTGCCCTCACAAAGCGTGGCTCTGAAACAAACTGAACTTCATACCTTCCGTTCTTTTCACAGGTTATGTAGGCATATCCATCTTTTTCCTTGTAAAACTGCTCCCTTCCCTCGCAGAAAATTTTATAATCCTGCGCATATTCTGGGATACGAACTGCAAGCTGTACGCTTTCCTTCACGCCGGAAACGTTGATTTTGAATTGATTTTTCCACGGGAAGTCAGTCTCCAATGACAGGTGAACCTTCTGTTCTCCCACTGTAATCTGCGTCTCATTTCCTATAAACAAATTCACATAGATAGTATCTTTCTCACAGGCATAAATATATTCTCCCAATGACGCAAGCGTTCTTGAAATATTGGCCGGGCAGCATGCTACTCCGAACCACTTTTGCCTTACACTTTTCACATGCTCTTTGGAGGTTCGCTCCATACAGCTCGGTGGCCATACTTCCAACGGATTGACATAGAAAAAACTCTTTCCATCCATTGCAATACCTGCAAGAACCGTATTGTACAAAGCCCGTTCCATCACCTCTACATACTTTGCTTTTTTTTGTAATCTGCATCATGCGCCGCGCAAAAAACGCCAGTCCGATAGATGCACAGGAGACTCACAGTAATTATAATCGTTAGGAAGATCATAATCCGCAGTAAAGCGTTCCAAAATCCCGGATGATCCGATTCCTCCTGTCACATACATCCGTCTATGCACCATATTATTCCATAACGTCTCACACGCGCCAAGCAGCTCTTCATCATCATATTCCGCTGCAATATCTGCCATTGCCGCATACATATAAACTGCCCGCACTGCATGTCCTTCCGCCGTGCGCTGTTTGCGCACCGGAAGGTGAGACTGTGAATATTCCGGACGATAGTCGTTAAGCTCCGGAAAAATACGTTTTACGTCCTTTTGTTTCATCTCCTCCAGAAAATAATTTCTATTTCCACAGCCACGTACATCAATAAAATATTTTGCCAGTTCCTTATAGCTCTCTTTTACCCGTTTCCTCATAAAGTTTCATAAGAGCCAGCTCAATTTCCTGATGCCCAGGCATTCCCATGCGTTTTCCCTCTTCCACTCCGAAAGTATTTGCCACCAGATCCGCCATCTTCTGTACAATCTCCAGAAACCGTTTTTCACCAGTCGCCCGCTTATATGCCACTGCCGCTTCAATCATATGCCCCAAAGTATATAGTTCATGCCCTTCTCTTAAGTTTCTAAACCGCTGTCCCGGCTCTTTCAGAATAAAATATGTATTAAAATACCCATCCGGCTCCTGTGCCCTACCGATCAGTTCAATTACACTGTCTGCCAGTTTCTTCAGTTCCTTATCCGGTTTCTCTGCCAATGTATATGCTACCGCTTCCAGCCATTTAGCCACATCTGAGTCCTGAAACACAGCCCCGTAAAACTCTCCCTGTTTTTCTCCCTGCTGCAATGCGGAAATTTTCAATACAATGACTTTTAGGCGCGCCCTCAATCTGATCATTCATAGCGCACCACTGATATTTCAGAATCTCCTCCCTTACAAGTCTCCGATATTTATCCCAAAAGTTATCCCTAATACGTATCTCTTTCAACGAAACCGGTCTTGCTTTTTCCATATCAAACACTCCCTTCCTTTTCTGAATGTGTTTTTATTATATCCGGAATCACTACCGTGATCCTGGTGCCTTCCTCCCACTCACTTTCTATGTGAAGTCCGGCTTTCGTACCATACACAAGCTGCAATCTCTGCTGTACATTCTGCAGCCCAAATCCCCCCTCCTGAATACTCTGTTCTGTCATCTGTTTCCAAGCCATCCTGCTTTTTAGAATTTCCAGTTGTTCCGGCATCATTCCAATTCCATTATCGGATACACAAAGTTGCAGATTTTTTCCGCTGGTATATACACGAATCTCTATGTGACCGCACTCTCCCGAGTCACGAAAGCCATGATAAATACTATTCTCCGCCAGCGGCTGCAAAATAAATTTTAAAATTTTTATCTCCTCAAGTCCATGTTCTATACTGCACTCCCATGTCAATAAATCGGGAAATCGCATATTTTGAATTTCAAGGTAGGCTTTTACATACCGAACCTCCATTTCCACTGTTACATATTCCGCTCCGTGGCTTAGTCCGATTCTGAAAAAATTCAGCCAGAGCATGGGTCATTTCCTCACTCTGCCTATCCTGATTTCTTCTGGCAGACATGGCAATAGAGTCCAGTGTGTTATAGAGAAAATGAGGATTAATCTGATACTGCATAGCCTTTAGCTCCAGATATCGTTTCTGTTTCTCATCCTCATGAATCTGCTCCATGAGCTTTTTGATGCTTTTTGACATTCGGTTCAGGGTTGCTGCAAGAAGCCCTAGTTCATCCTCCCCCCATCATCTAATACCACCGTATCAATATTTCCCGCTCCAATTTCCTTCATGGCAATAGTAAGCTTACGTATTGGTCTTGTAATCCGTTCTGACAGAAATACCACCAGAGCAATACTCACCAGAAGCAGTGCAAAAGTTCTGCTAGCAGGATCCGCATCATCATCTTCACCGGTCGGTAAATGATATCCTTTTCAATCCAGGTTCTCAGCCCCCACCTGCCATCCGTTCTCATCACCACAATACTGTCCCTTTCTTCTGTCTCATCCTGATCTGAAGAAATCTTTAGGTTCCGCTCCTCATTTTCCAGAACATAATGCTGTTCTTCTTCCATCATCAGATCGTCAATGCGTTCCTGAAACATCTTGCGGTCTATAAAAATACACAACGCTCCGATCTTTTGTGTGAGATCTGTGGTGTTATTATTGACGTTCCGGTACACCGTTATGGTATTTCCATTTTCCCCTCCATACCAGACAGCAGACTCCTCCTTCCTGTCTTTCAACTCCTGATTGCGGTTCATAAAGGTCTGCATAGGGCTTTTCCCAAGATTACTGTAAATCCTTCCATAATTATCCACGAGATATATTGCCGTAATAATATTATCGTAATCTGTATAGCTAAGAATCCGGTTGCGAAGTTCTGTAGACAACACCGGCGGCAGTTCTGCACTCTGCTCCTCGTCCGCTCTGCGGAGGAAATCCTGAATCTGGGCATCACCGATGATATTTACCATATAACGTTCTATCTTCTCCGTCTCCTGTGTCGTTTCTGTTAACGCCACATCTGCAAATCGTTCTAAATGTTCTGAATACATACTCACAATGGATGGCTCCAACTGCAATTTGGCAAACCCTGCCATCACACAGATCTGGAACGCTGCCAGACCGATAAAGAAAACGATTATCTTGCTTTTGACAGACTTAATTCTTATCTTCATACGAAGCCTCCCGGTACTCCTTCGGTGTATACCCGGTATATCTTTTAAACATAGCACCAAAATAATTAGGATTCTTGTACCCCACCGCCTCCGCCACCTCATAGCTTTTTTAAATGAAGAGTCACGCAAAAGTTTCTTTGCCTCATCCAATCTTACCTTGCCCAGGAAACTGACACAGGTATCTCCTGTAATACTCTTAAAAATTCTGGACAGATAATTAGGTGTCACTCCCACTGCTTCTGCTATTTTTTCCGGCCGAAAGCTCCTCGTCAGCAAAATGCTCCTGAATATAGTTTCTTGCCGACTGTACAAGAATCTCTGTATATCTTCTGGACATTTTCTCTTTCTCACTGACCATTCTTGTGATCATTCTCTCCAATGCTTCTTCCACCTTCTGCAGACTCTCAATGCTTGCTTCCGCTTTTCCAAACTCCGTCGCAACATCTATCTCTAGTTCATCTGCCATCCGTACAAGTGCTAAAAGGAACTGTAAAAGCAGCATTTTAGACTTTTCCACCGAATACCGGGGAGGAAGAAGCTTTTCTAAAAATTTCCGAAGCAAGTTCCTGTCTGGAAGCCTCTGAAATCGAATCTCATGTAAAATCCTTCGTTCCTCCTCGTACGGGTATTCCACCCTTTCCTTCTTTTTATTTTCAATATCCCGGTAATAGATATAAGATATTACATCCTCTTCATGAATGGACTGCACCGCATCCATCGCCTCTCTTGCCAGATTTCTCAGATTTGTCGCATCTTTTTTGTGCCGTGCTTACTCCAATTGAAATAGAATAAGCCGAAATTATGCTTGACAGACTCATTCAGAATCTCCACATAGTCTCTAGAAATCCGTCCCTTGCATATCACCATCTCCATTCCGTTATAAAAAAAGAGCACCCAAATATTTTTCCCCCTAATATTTCTTCTGTAAGTTCCCGAAGCGCCATTTCTCTGGTGATCCTGTCTCTTTCCAGCTGTTCCCCCTTCCTTTGCACCGCAAGGCAGGTCATTTCCGACTCCGGAATGCTTATCTCCGCCTCCTCCGCTCTCTCCTTAATTTTCTTCAGTTCAATTAAATTTCCTAACAAAAGATCATTCCAAAACTGATTCTGAATGACCGGAAGATAGTCATGAAGCTTTTTCTTCGCAATATCGACCCAGTCCTTTAACCTCATCCGCTCTTGAATTTCCCGGCTGACTTTGTGCAGTTCTGTTAAAAGCGTCTGCCCCGTCACCGGCTTTAGCAGATACTGCTTTACTCCTAATGCAATGGCCTCTCTGGCAAGTTCAAAACGTTCGTGTCCTGTCAGAATAATTACCTCGCACACTTGGTTCTGCTCTCGTAGCATACGGATAAATTCAATTCCATTCAGCACCGGCATATAGAGATCCGTCAGCACCACATCCACTGTCTCTGTCTCTAAAAACACAAGCGCCTCCACAGCACTGGAAAACAGCAGGGGTTCTTCAAACCCCTCCTGATTCCAGTCTACGAGATTTCTAATGCCATCTCTTATATTTTCCTCATCCTCTACTATCATGATTTTCATTGCAATCATCCCTTTACTGCGCCTGCAGTCATACCTCCGATAATCCGATCTGTCAGCAATGCATAGATAATAATTGTAGGCAGTATAGAAATTACCATAGCTGCAAAAAGCATATGCATAATTAGCCTCAAAAGTCGTAAGGAACGACCGGATCGCCACCTGAATGGTTCTGGAAGAGTCACTTTGATTCAGCAGGTTTGCAAAAAGGAGTTCGTTCCATGAATTGATGACCAGAAAGATACATTGCAGTCACAATTCCCGGCTTCGATACCGGAAGAATAATCTTCCAGAAAGACTGTCCTGCAGTAGCTCCATCAATCTTTGCTGACTCCAAAAGTTCACCCGGAATCGTATCCATATAGCCCTTAATTACCATAAAACTCATAGGCAGATTCACTCCCGCATATACTAAGGCAATTCCGAGTACATTATCGTACAGTCCTATTTTATTAATCATAACATAATATGGCACCATAAATGCATTGGTAGGAATAAAAAGGCACATGGAAAATAATACCGTCAGACTCTTCCTTGTTAAAAATCTCTGCTGCATAGCGTAGGCGGCAAGCGTAGCCGCCCCAACAGCTATTACCGTGGCAATCGTTGCAATGGCAACCGAATTTGCAAAGTACAAAAGCATGGGATGGCTCTCCATAACCGCCCGGAAATTTTCAAAGGACAACGTTTTGGGCACTGCAAATGGTTCATTGAACAAATCTGCATTCGGTCTCAAAGAGGAAATCAGAAGCCAGACAAACGGAATCATCATAAATACCAGTACAACCGTCAGAAATACATAAAGCAATGCTCCCGTTGGTGTTATTTTCTTCTTATGCATGGCAGTTCCTCCTTTCTCTCTGCAGAATATTGACGAATACCATTACAATCAATCCCATAAATACTGTCACAAGACCTGCTACCATGGAAATGCCATACCGATTTGCTCCCACCATCTCTTTATAAATATAAAGCGACAGATTCATGGTGCTGTTTGCCGGTCCTCCTCCCGTCATTAAAAACGGATACTCAAAGGTACGTAGACAGAATGCCAGATTCAACATAATATTCGTGATAAACGCTGGTTTCAGTAATGGCAGATACACCTTAAGATCCACCTGCAGGCTGGTTGCTCCATCTACGACCGCTGCCTCATAAAGTTCTTTCGGTATCGTCGAAAGCTGCGTCATAAAGATAATCATCGTCAACCCCACATACACGACAAATGGAACCAGATTGCACCACAGGAGCTGTTGTTGGATCATTAAGCCATGCATGGGTCAGTTTCTTTAACCCTACCGCATTCAACATATTGTTCAAAAGTCCTACGTCCACATGGTAAATAAAATACCACAAAAATGCAATGGCTGTGGTTGAGATCACATTAGGTATAAAATACATTACCCGAAATACCTTCCACCCTCTTGGTTTTCGATTCAGCAAAAGTGCCAACAAAAGCCCAAAAGGGATATGAAGGAGCAGTGCCGATAAAAGCCACACAATCGTGTTTTTTTCACTGCTGTCCGGAAAATCGGATCCGAAAACACATATTCAAAATTCTCAAATCCCACGAATGTCTTTGGTCCTAAACCATCCCACTCAAAAAAACTTATATAGGAAAGATAAGCCAATGGGAATAGGAAAAAGGCAAAACACCAATATACAGGCGGGAAGTAAATACAACAGTCTTTGTTGTCCTTTCATAGTACACGCTCCTTCTCTTTCCTTGGGTTATCTACTTATTTTCTGCCGCAAGCTGTTCAATGAATGCATCCGGCGTGAGCCTGTCAAAGGGCAAGCTCTTCCAACAGGGACGGCAGCTTCGAATTGGCTGCTGTGCTTAAGTTTCTCTGGATATTTACGGTACTCTCCTCAGCGTTCGCGTTCAGAGCGAGGTATTCTCCCAGAAGCCCGCCTGTTCCCTGTACATCTGGATCTTCCATATCAAGCTTCGGAGAAAGGAACACCGCCCCTTCCAGGGTAAGTTGCTTTACACTTTCCTCAGAAGTAATGTATTTCATAAAGGTTACGATAGCCTCCGCCTTTTCCTTATCATCTGTCTTTGCAGCTGCCCATGGTGTTTGTGCATCTGTAATCACATAATTTTCAGATACGGTTCCGTCTCCAAAAGTAGGCGCCTGAGCAATTCCAATCTTATCCTTGATATCGTTACCAAGAGAGCCAATCAGCCAAGGTCCGTCAATTACCATCGCAGTCTTACCAGATGCAAAATTATTCATTGCCACAGGCAATAGTTTGCTCCTATAGCATCTCCTGTCGTATAATTCCAGAACTCTTTCAGCTTTGCAGCTGCCGCCTTCATCTGTTCAGTATTGATATCGCCGCCCTTGTTCAGTGCATCCACACCTGCATAGCCTGCCGCAAGATATGTAAACAGATTACAGGTATACCATGCATCATCTGCCGTGTAAAGGGAAATTGGTGTCACACCGCTGTCTTTAATCTTTTTTGCACGCCTCCAAAAGCTCGTCCCAGGTTTTTGAAATTCCGTAATTCCAGCTTTTTCAAATACTTCTTTATTATAATAGAAAACTGCTCCTGCCTTTTCAAAAGGAATAGATGTAATCTCTCCGTCTATGGTCAGATTTTCAAGATCTCCCTCTCCAAATCTAGCTCTCCACTCGTCATCCATATATTCCGAAAAGTCCATCAGTTTTCCTGACTTCTGTCTCGATAAATCGTTAGGATTAAAATTATAATGAAAAATATCCGGCGTTGTGTCAGTGGAAAAATCATGGTTTTTACCTTTTCCTGATATGCTGGGAAATCGGGATTAATTGTAACTTTTACTTCAATCTTTCCCTCATATTCCTTATTAAATTCCTGTATCAGTTTGTCCAAAGCCGCTCCTCTTTCGCTGTCGGTGCTCCAGCTATGATACATGTCCAATACAATTGCACCCGTATCTGTTTTTTCTGTTTCTTTCCCCTGACTGCCACATCCTGTCAGCATAGTAATGGTCATTGCCGCTGCAAGCAGCATGCTTGTAATTCTTCTCTTCATAGTAAATCCTCCTTTTTGTTTTTGCTTTCTTTTTATCATACTATTCTGTCCGGCGCCTGGACAGAGAACAGCCTCTATGTTATCACCTTCAAATACCGCTCCATTCCTGAGATTCCAGCTGAGTAGATCCAACCCAGAGTTCCCCAGATATCTCCCTTTTCAATCATTCCCTCATCCATTCCCTGAGGGCAGATTCCAAATCCCTCCGGCTGCATGCCACTATCGCGCAAAAGCCCATGGTATCTCCAGACCATGACAGAATCTGTTGGGTTGCAATGCTGATATCTTCTGCCATTTCTATAAGAAATGATTCCTCTGCTTCTTTCCCAAGCAAGTATAGCTCCCGGATATGGAAGAGCGAGTATATGTCAACCACACCACCGCACCAGATGGAATTAATGGCTCCCATTCCCTTCGTACAAAATCCTCTGGAAAAAAAGAATATTTCCTTTTCTCATAGGTGCGTTCCAGATATAATTCCATGTAACAAACTGCTTGGCAGCGCACAGTGCCCCTTCCAGATATTCTGGAGACTTTGTCATCTGGTAGAGATGATACAGACCTGCCATCATATATTGGGAGGCCTCCTTATCCACGACATTGGGATTATCCATGGTTCCGCCTTGGTAAAGTTCCCATCTCACCTCATGCTCCAATGCATAATTGCCCGCTTTTTAGCCGATTGAAGGTATTTTTTCCTCGCCCAGGCAGTTTGCCAGCGCACACAAAAACATTACCGGAATAATCGTAGAAGCTTTTCTCCCTCTGTCATTTTCTTCCGTAGTGTAGTCCTCCCGATCATTCATATACACTGGCTCTCCGGTCATGGAATAAGCCCGACACCAGGAGCCATCCGCATTCTGCTTCTCTAACAGAAAATTGGCAAAGCGTATAACGCTCTCCAGCCACTTTTCCTTTTTACTCCTTTTTCCGATACCAAAGATATGCCTCCAACAAATCCAGCATTGGCTCTGTCATAGTTCTCAAATAATTGCCCTTACATTTTTCGTAGTACATATAGTGCAACCGAGGCGCTGAAGCATCTCCGAAGGACGCAAAGGGCGCTCCCTTTTCTGTATCGTACAATGAGTACACCCACCCATTTTCCGTTATACAGTAATTCACAAAGAAATCTATGACCCTCTCAGCTTTCCTGAAATAGTCCTCACTATGCATTGCCAGATCAAGCGCAATATTAAGCTGACGTCCGGTAAATCCGTATTCCAGAATATGCGTGTAAGTCTTATGTGGAATCGTGTGGAAAGACGTCCCGAATCCGGAAGGTTCCGACTCATACCCATATTCAGGGTCGAAATCGAAGAAAAAACCCGCTCCATCCGGACCAAATTCCCGGTAAGTTCTGCCTACACACTTTCTTCGGAGTTGTATTCCCTCTTCCCTAGAAAAAGGCAAGCGCACTGTCTTCTCTCCTCTCTTCACAAGCCGCCGCGAAAGTTCCTGATATTCCTGATACAGACCATCCGTAAAGGTTTTTGCATTCTTTGTGTGCCACCCTGTATTCCAAAACAAGTTCTATCTGTTCCTCCTCCAACGGATAGAATGCCTGTGCAGGAGTCTCCATTGAATCAAGCGCCACACTTTTTTCCCGTTCCTCATAAGGCCAGCAGAGTTTTACATAAGCTGCTTCCCCGAAGCCATACCCTATGGACGTAGTCTCTGTTTTATGCAGGTACCTGCCCTCTCCACGTTTCCGCTCTTCCTTTTTCTATATATTTTGCAGGGTTCATCTTCTGCACAACCGTTGATTTCTTATGATCCTCATCAAATAAAAAGCAGCATCACTCCTGTCAGGCGATCCTCCATAAAGGAGTGATATGTACTTTCCTCTCGACTTACATATGCACCATATACCGCTGACGGTATTCCCACTCGAAAAATATCCGTTTCTTCTCCAAACTCAAGGTACATTGATAGTGCAATTCCTTCCTTCTTTCCAGAAGCTTCCTTTCTCTTTCCACAATTCTTCTTGTGATAAAATATTCTTGATTCTCTTTATCACTTTCTTCTGTTTTTTTACCATATCTCTTACAAAAAAATGATACCCCGCCAGTTCAAATTCATACTTTTGTCCTCTTCCATCTTTTTCAGGCTCAATCTGTCTTTTTTCTCCGTCTTGGTCTCTGCCAAAGCTTTCCAAGTTTCATTTGCATCTACGCTTCCTCCTTCCTCCTTATATCTACATTATATATAACTCCAAACAAAAAACCCCTAGAATTCTATCCTGTTTTCAACACTTTTTTACTTTTCATGCGTTTTCATTTATTTTTTCGTCTATTTGCACAAATTATGTGTCAATGATTCTGGTTTTGTTTTTGTAAGCATAGCTTCTGTCTTTCCATGTTTCTGGCAAGGCTTCTTCCGATACACGATTTAAACAACTAATCCTGTACAGAAACAATTTTGCCGAACAACTCTCATAGAAAGTGGTTGCAATCTTTTTTTTATTTACGCTATAATAATAATATGTGTTTTGCAGACATAGTACATCGGTAGTGCATCGGCTTCCCAAGCTGAGGAGGCGGGTTCGATTCCCGTTGTCTGCTTACCTTAAAAGCCCGGTAGAATCCGTTATGGATTTTACCGGGCTTTTATTTTATCTTTGGTGGTCAGACTCCCCGCCGCACTTTACGCATATCATAATAGAGCTTGAAGCGTAATCCTATTTCCAATATCCTCCTATTGCAGAGTTGTTACATAATTGTTACAATTCTTTTTTTGTGCTTAGCTAACACAAATAAAAATAAGGAGGACGAAACTATGTGCTTTAACTTCAATAGCTGTTCCGAGTTATTTACTGCTCTTTGCAAATACTTTAACCTCGGATGTTAATTACCCACAGGATAAACGATGCAGATTCTGACATCCGCATCATAAAACACAGGATGTAACACATCCCAAAAGCGCCGGCACCGATGAACTTCACCCATCGGTGCCGGCGCTTTTTATGACGGCTCATTCTAATTAACATATGGAAACACTAATATGATTCGATACTCCTGATTTTCCTTTTCCACAATGCATTCCCCATTTGTTTTTTTCATCATATTTTTGATATTCTGTATTCCAATTCCATTACTTTCAACTTTCTCTTCCGGCAGGCGCACTCTGTTTTCAAACAAAATGCCTACCCGATCCTTTTCTTTCCTGGAAAAAATCCTGACAGCCTCCCCAGGGTCTGCATATTTGATGATGTTTGATGTCACGTTATCCATAATGCGTATCATATAATCTGTCGATATGCTTATCTTCTGCTCCACCCATTCTACATCGAAATCTACAGTAAACTCTTTCTGTTCCAGATAATTACATGTCTCAGAAAACAAATCAAAAAAAACGGTCTCAAATAGTTCCGGTTCTTCCAACTCTATCTCCTCGTCCCCGGCAACAAGAGCATACTCAAACAGATGATCCACCAGCTGTTTTTTAACCGATATGCTTTTTGTTTATCTTTTTCACATACTCTTTCCGCTGCTCTTCTGTTTTATACTGTTCTTTCTGAAGTATTTCCGAATATAGCATGATTGCAGTAACCGGTGTTCTGATATCGTGTGACATTTCTGTCACAATCCGCTGATTTTCCTTCATCATTTCCATTTCCTGATTCAACAGACTCTGGAACGCAATCCGCATATTTTCAATTCCCTCTGCTAGCATGGCCAATTCATCTTTCCCCTTGACCGTGATGGAATAATCAAGGCTACCACCCTTCCAGAATAGCAATTTCATCACTCAGTTTTAAAATATACTTCATTTTCTTTTCGTATTCCAAGCAGAACAATGCCAAGAAAAACAGCGAAAGAAAGACAGATTGATGCCACCAATAGCCAGTTATATAGCTGATAGCTGAAACTTCCGGAAATCATGACTTCCACCGTTATATCAGACAATTCCAGATCATAATAGCTTTCCCACGGATAATTACCCGCCGCAATTTCGCTTACGCTGACATCTTCCTTAGGATAATCAGAATCATATATCTGGATTTGATCCTTATATATTCTGACATATATCATCTTCTGCCTTTGAACCCATGTATTAAGCTGTGCTATATCACTCGATGAAATATGCTCTGCCGTCACATATTTTTGCATTTTAGCAAGATATTTCAGGTTTTGCTTTTCTATATACGTAGAGCTTTCCAGATAATGGTCAAGAACATAGTTTCCGTTGAATAAAATATCTGAAAAAAACGATTGCAGCAATTTGCTGCGCCGGTTAAGAGATACAGCAACTGTACATAAATAGAATGATTCTTACTTACTATCTGTGTCAAATTTGTACCCCTTTCCCCATACCGTTTTTATATACTTAGGATTTTTTAGGGTCATCCTCTATTTTTACCCGGAGTTTTCGGATATGTACCATTACCGTGCTGTTGCAGGAGTAGAAATAAGGTTCCTGCCACACACTCTCATAAAGATTTTGTGCAGAAAATATTTTTTCCGGCATGCTGCATCATAAGCAGCAGAATATGATATTCAATATCTGACATATCTTTCATCACTCCATCTATATAGACCTCGTTGAACTTTTCATGAATTTTAATTCCATTCAGTGTCAGATAAGAGTTTTCATTTTCATCCCATTCGCAGCTCCTTCCTCTGTATACATTATAACGCCTCAGTAATGCTTTCACACGCCCTAAAAGCTCCGCATAAGAAAACGGTTTTGCGAGATAATCATCCCCGCCTGCCATAAGACCTATCAGCTTATCTGATTCCTGTGCTTTCGCCGTCAAAAAAAGAATCGGCACATTCGATATTTTACGGATTTCCTCACAAGTTCGAGTCCGGACATACCAGGCATCATAACGTCAAGTATTACAAGATCCACTTCATCATTCAGACAATAAAGCCCCTGTCTTCCATCTTCCGCTTCCATAACAGCATATCCTTCACTCTCGAGTAAAATCCGCACCCCATCACGAATATCCGCATCATCTTCGACAATTAATACCTGCTCTTTTTTCATGCTTTGTCCTCTCCTGTCACATTCTTAATGTATAACATAACAGATTTGTAATAAACCGTAAACGCTTAGCCTGCTTTCCTGATAACTTTCATTTCCCGGACCGCTTTCTGCTCGTATATTTTGTATTCCTTATCCCATGTGCGGTATGTTTTTTCGCCTCTGTGATCTGGGAAAGTATAATTTTGGGTCAGATAATTGCCAAGGTATCGTGTAACCTTATCTGCTCCCGAGTAATTTAGATGCTCTCCGTTGTCAAGACTGTCTGTCTTCCAGTTAATCCCTATTTCTTCCGTCTTCAAGTTTAAATCCAGAAAATCCAGCCCCTTTTCCCTTGCGTATGCCTCTATACTGTTATGCCTCGCATAATTACAGTTTATTGGAGACGGAGTGCTTACCAGCAACAGTTTCGTTCCATTTTTTTTCACACAGTTTTCTTATTTTTTCCAGATAGAAACTGACAATTTTTGAAATTTCTTCTTTCTGGTCATTTTTCTGCATATATTCCCCCTGTTCGTATGGAACAGTCTCGCAGCGAAATGCAAATCCCTTATAATTCTCAGCAGGATATTGTTTTTCGGATAATATGGATTTCCAAATATCATGTCCTTGAAATATTGGAATATAGCGATAGCCAATCTCACCCAGGCAATCTTTTTACTTCTGATGACAAATTTTTGCACCGGAACACCATATTCGTCTCCAGAATAACAAGCTTGGGGCTCTGGGTTTCCATATGCTGCCTGCAGCATATGAAAAGCTTCCTGCATTCTCTGACCGGTCTGTCCACACACATACCCTGTCATTCCGTAATCGCCCCACCACGCCATCGGGGAAATGGACGTCATACCCAGACTGTCCCCTAATACAATGATATCCACGCTGTTTTCTGGCTCCCTTAATATCCGGAAAATGCTTTTATTTCGATCCAGTACATAGCTGTCATTCGCAACCATTAAATTCACTATTCTTTCCGATACACCCACCAGAAGCAGCACCAGTATCATCATAAAAAGTATATTCTTTGAAATAATTTTTTTTTGAAATATTTAAAATCCTGCATAAATCATATCCACCTGCTGATAACCCATTCCATATGCACCCAGAATCAATACCGCAAAAATCAAGGCGTAATAAAGCGTCCACCTGACCGGAAGCCACAATTTCTGGATTCCTTCCTCTCCCAGCAGCTTTTTCTCTTTTATAATTCCGACAACTGCAACAACAATACAACCGGCAATAACCACAAAATAATCCAGCCGGTCAAGTCCGACCGACATTAAAATTCCTCTTATTTCCTTCTGCCGTGCTACAATATTCTCAAAACTCTGAATATTATTTCCCTTAAAAATGCTGAAAAACATGCTCATTCCTGCCTGAAGTCCGTTTGCCCTGAAGAAAAGTTCCCCTGTAAAAATAATAAGCCACGTTTTAAGAGTCTGTAATATTCGATACGGCAGGGCATTCTTATCCAGATGACATATTTCCAATATGTTATCTCTCAATGGTTCTACTGCCACTTCAGCAAGCAGTATTACAAAATAGTACATTCCATAAAAAATGTAACTCCATCTTGCCCCATGCCATAAACCATTGCACATCCAGACCGGGAATAGACACAGCGCCGATATGCCCAGCTTTGTTAAATATTTTCCACAATGCTTCTTTCCAAATTTATTCCACTTTTTACAATGCCAGACACAGATACCGGATAAAACACATACGTTTTAAAACCAGACACCAAGCGTAATATGCCATCTTCTCCAGAATTCCGCCGCGCTTTTTGAAAAAACGGTTGTCTGAAATTTTCCGGAAGCGTGACGCCAAACATTTTCCCCACTGCCGATAATGATATCCATGCAGCCAGAAAATTCCATGTATAGCTGGGTGGTGTAAGCGATTGCCACGATAACAATCATTTCTCCGTAATGATACTGATAATTATTAAAGATTACATCCACAAGAAGATACAGGCGGTCTGCTATCAGCAGCTTTTTGAAAAGTCCCCAGAAAATTCTCGCACTTCCCTTCGCCAGATTTTCCATCGTCAGGGGATTTCCCTCAAATAACGTATCTGCTGTCTGCGCATACGAACTGATCGGACCTTCCATAATTTGTGGAAAAAGCCCAGAAAAAGAGCGATCTTTCCAGGATGCCTGAACACCTCCACCTTTTCCCAATATACATCTGCCATATATCCAATCGCCTGCAGCGTATAAAATGATATGCCAAACCGGAATGAGCATCTGCTTTGTACCCAAAGCCAGACTGCTTCCTCCTTGTGCCAGAAGCACATTCACATTTTGATAAAAAGTTATAATATTTTAAATATGCCAGTATTCCCAGAAGAACGCATATTCCAAATACTAATATCGCTTTTTTCTTTCTTTTTATAAGCTTTTTTTATAGTGCCTGCCTCGGTTCTCTGCATTCCTGCTGTTTCATCATTACATTTTGTTTTTATCCATGAAATCCATACTGCAATGTAATGCGTGAATAACGTTGTTCCTAACAGATAAAGCACCAGTTTTCCACTACATATCCAGAAAAAGGTAGCCGGCTGCCAGCAGCGTAATCCATCTGCTTTTTTCGGCGTCAACTGGTAGAGCAGAAGGACAGCCGGCAAAAACAGAAGCAAATATATCCCTGTATGGTATGCCATATCAACTCTCCTGTAATTTTGTTATCATTCTCCACATGGCATTGACTGAATTAAGATTTTCAGGAATAAATTTCTGACGCATCTATCTCAATCTGGAACTGGTCTTCCAATTCGGAGATCAGGGATATTACCATAAAAAAGAATCCATAATCCTGTCATCGATCAATTTTTTTCTTCCTTATCCCATGCAATACTACTGTCTATTTCCATTAAAATATTCATCAACTTTTCCATTATTTGTGATCCTCCATATTCCATTTGTAAGTTTCCTGCTTATTTCGTGCCAATTTAAAGCCTTCCTTTTCACTGTAAAACACTACCGCAGGCAATTCATGACTCAGGAACAATGACATTCCCTCTGTCATCGCGTAGGCTCCTGCATTTTCAAAAAATAATAACGCTTCCCTCCCCGAGAGCTGTCAGCTCAATATCCCGAACCAGAACATCATTCGCTGTACAAAGTGCCCCACAGATGGTCCATTTTTTTTTTTTTTTCCTTCTCTTCCGTCTGGATACATTCTGCACTTCGGCTGGTACATTCCCCGAATTTGCCCATCATACTGAATCTGATGCATTCCTCCGTCCACAATACAATAATTCCTGTCATTATTTTTCTTACACTCGTGAACACAGGTAAGATAATATCCACATGATGCAACAAACGCACGTCCCATTTCCAGCATTACCTTTCCTTTCCATTTCATTCCAGATATTGCTGTCTTAATTACTTCTATATCCGCTTCTAAAGTATCTTCCTGATCTTTAAAATAAGGCACTGCTATTCCGGGACCGTATTCTAATTCACTCATTGTAAATCCATACTTTTTGTTCTATCTTCCAGCAAAATTTATCCAGATACGCAATTTCTTTGCTAAATTTTTCTGCTGTTTTTTTCTGTGTTCCTGAGAAAAAATGTATCCCGCAAACTTTAATTATTGGAAACTGATCCCTTGAAGCAATTATTTTTTCAATCGCCTCCTCATCCATACCAAACTGATTTCCGCTTGTCAGTCTCAGATATACGTTGATTTTCTCACCGTGTGTACTGCTCCAGTTTATGTAGCTGTAAAAGCTGTTCAACGGATTCTACCGTATAGCGGCATCTCCCCCCCCGTATATGTTCAATATCTCAGTAATATCTTCCTTTTTTCTTTAGAACTCCGGATATCAGCAATTTCTCCGCTTCTATCTGCAATTCTCTGCAAATCTCAAATTCACCCATAGAACATACTTCAATTCTGTCTGTGACTTTCGACATTGTACATGTCAGAAAAGGATTTGCTTTGATTGCAAAAACACAGTCCTGCGCTTTCCCTAAACCTGTCCCTAAAATAATCTGTCTTTCTTTTTATTGCTTCATCTATGTCAAATACATATAACGGGGTTCCGTATTTTGTAATTGCATGTTCAAACTTTTCCAAATCCATTACGTCACCACTTCCTGTCGTTTTCCAAAGTAATTCCGATCTATTTTTCCATTTTTATTTAATGGCATATGCGCAACCCGGACAATAGTATGTGGAATCATATACTGAGGAAGTTTTTTCTTCAGCCCATTTTTTATTTCTTTTGACTCTGCTGTTCCAAAATTAAAAAACCTACCAGTCTGTTTTTCTTAGTATTCATAACGCAGCAACTATTTTTCTACTCCGTCCAACTGATTCAACGCATGCTCAATTTCCTCCAGTTCAATCCGATGTCCCATATGCTTTATTTGGAAATCTTTTCTCCCGGAAAAATACAACTCACCTGCCGCACTGTAATATCCCAGATCTCCTGTACAATAGTACCGCACCATGCCGTCTGCAGTTTCCATCCACCGGAATTTTTTTTTTCTTGTTTCCTCCGGATTATGATAATATTCTTCTGCGAGCGACTCACCTGACACACAGATTTCACCGCTTTTTTCTGCCGTTGAAATCTCTTTTCCTTCATCATCCATAAGAAATACTTTTCTTCCGTCAAAGGCTTTCCCAAGCGGCAGAATCTCATCATCTTCAAATATTCTTTTTACCCTGTAATAAGTGCAGTTGCAGGTAATCTCCGATGGTCCATACAGATTCACAAACTCCCGCCTCCGGCAGTGCAAGCTGCCACTGCCTCAGCTGTTTTACCGGCATTACTTCTCCGCTGAACATTACCCGCTTTACTTCTATCGGTATTCTATATTTCAATCCGTGCAATGCTGAAATGAGCGTAAGCGCCGATACCGCCCAGATCAGGGTATTTACGTGCTTGTTGCACAAATAATCCAGCAGCACGGGCGGCACAGAAAATAGTTTTGTTGGAATTATAACAAGTGTCGCTCCCGTCATCAGACACGTATAAATATCTTTCACTGATACATCAAAATCAAACGGAGCCTGGTTTCCGATGACATCCGTCTCTGCGAACTGGAATGTATGAATAAAATGTGTAATGAAATTTATTACTGATTTATGGCTTACCACAATCCCCTTTGGCACTCCGGTAGAGCCTGAAGTAAAGATTCCGTATAAAAGGTCATCTGCTGTGCATGCTTTACGTACTGCAAGAAGCTGTCTTTCATCAATCTGCTCTTTCATAATGTCTTTCAACAGACATTTACATTCTCCATAACCCGTTTGTTCCAGAAGCGCTTCATTTTCTGCCGGTATGATGATAATTTCAGGTAACAATGTATGAAATATTTCGCATAATCTTTCGATCGGCTGTTTGGGATCCACCATTACATAAAAACATCCTGCATACACTACTCCAAACATTGCAGCCAACGTAACTGCGCTTTTTTCCGCCAATATCACAACCGGTTTTTGTCTGCCTGTTCTTTTGCACAATGCCGTCCCGATGCTTTTTGACATTTCCTGCAATTCCAGCCACGTCATACAAATATTCCCGTCATCAACCGCTGTTTTCCAAGCATTGCATACTGTTGTTCTTTCCAAATAGTCCAGTATGTTTTTTTCACAAATATCGCTCCCCTAATAAAGTTTTATGTAGCAATCTGCTACGTATCACATTATTATCTTTATTTCTTATCAATTTCTAAATCAAACCTTAACAAATCTAAATCTTACAAAAGAAAGCCCGGCACCATGATGAACTTCACACATCGGTGCCGGCGCTTTTTCTATTCTACACTCTTTAACGCTTCCACCGGATCAATTTCATCCAGGGAGCGGTTCGTCAGCAGATCCACCAGGATCGCAAACAAAAATGAGAGGCCTGCCGCCATGGCATAGCTTTTCCCGTGAAGGGACACCGCCAGATAAATCGACGGCATGTTCAAAACATACGTTAAGGTCTGCGCAAACGCATATCCCAGCGGAATTCCGCAGACAATGCCGATCGCCGTGAGTATCATGGTCTCTTTGTTGACATACAGATGCACTTCACGGTCAAAAAATCCCAGCACCTTAATCGTCGCCAGCTCTCTGCTCCGCTCGGAAATATTCGTCGTAGACAGCGTAAATAAAACCACGAACGCGAGCGCCGCCGCCATGATAATCACAATGTAGACCACCATATTGATCAGGGTGAACGCATCCGAGAACTCATCCGAAAGCTCCTGCTTGCTGGTGTAGGACACGATACCCCCTCTTTTCCGCCGAGATCATCTGCATAGGCAATTTCATCCGAACATTCTTCCGACAACTTTAAAAAATACTCCGTTCGGTTCATAATCGCCAAACAGCGATTCATAGGTTTTCTCTGTCATATAGACGTTATTGCCGAGGTAATTGCGGACGAGACCGCTTACCGTCACTTCCCGCTGATTCAGATCCTGATCCTGAATCTCCACCTGATCGCCGGCCGCAAACCCAAGCACATTTGCCGCATTCTGCGTCACCAGAATCTCGCCGTCCAAAAGGCCGATCTCCTCATCCTTAAGATTGTACAGACCAATGTACTCTGCAAGAGGCTCATCCCCCGGCACGACAATCATCTGTGCCTTTTCTTCCTTCCCGGCAGCATTCTTCAGCTTCACCGTGGAAATCTGCACGTTCAGCGCACTTTGCACATTCGGATCCCCATTTACATAGGAAAGAATCTTGTCATTGTCGGATGCTGCCCCCGCCGCCATGACATCATATACCGGTACACATTCTCATACTGGCGCGGCAGCAGGTCTGTCACCGAATCCCTCACCGCGAATCCGAAAAGTAAGAGCGCCATGCATCCCATAATTCCCGCTACGGTCATGAAAAGCGCTTTTTATAGCGGAACAGGTTGCGGGCGGTCACTTTATTGAGAAATGACAGGCGCTTCCATACCGGCGTGATGCGCTCCAGCAGTACGCGGGAGCCTGCGCGCGGCGCTTTCGGCCGCATCAGAACTGCCGGCATGTGTACAAGTTCCGCTTTACATGCACAGGCGGTAGCGATGACAATTCCGGCCGCAAAAAGTGCAGCTCCGCCACATCCGAGCAGCGGCATAAAGCGCAGCAGATATTCCGGGAACAGATACATCGTATCAAAAATCCGGAAAAATAATCTCCGGCAGAAGAACAAATCCGCACACATTTCCCAGAATTCCGCCGGACACACTCGCCGCACATGCATACACCAGATATTTTCTGCGGATCTCACGATCCGTAAAGCCGAGCGCTTTGTAGGTTCCAATCAGACCGCGGTCCTCCTCCACCATACGGGTTATCGTCGTCAGGCTGATGAGAATGGCAACAACGAAAAAATACCATCGGGAACACCGTACCGATCGCCTCAATCGACGCCGCATCGCTCTTCACATTTGCATAACCGCTCAGAGACGTGCGATCCTGTACATACCACTGTGTCATGTCAATGTCCGCAATCTTTTGCTCTTCCTCCGCAATCGTCTCATTGAAGTCCGCAAGATTTTCTTCATATTCTGCCTTGCCGTCCGCGTATTCCGTCTCACCTTCAAGCAGCTTTTCCCGTCCTTCGGCGAGATTTTCCTCACCGTCCTTTATCTGCGCCGCAGTCTCCTGTTCCTTTTGCGCCAGCTGCGCCTCGCCTTCGGAAAGCGCCATACTGCCGTTCTCCAGCTCTGCTCTCTTATCGGCAATCTGCGATTTTCCGAAGATGATCTGTGCTTCCCCTTCGTTCAGTTCGTTCCATGCCGCATCAAACTGCTGCCGTGCCGTCTGTTCTGCCGTATCCAGCTGCGCCTGTGCCTCGCCGAGCGCCTGGATTGTCGCCCGCACATTTCCCAGTCCCATTGCAAGCTGTACCAGCTGATCGGCTGTGGGTTGCTGCAGCGCCTCCAAAAACGCACTCTGGCTGTCCGCCACCAGTCCCGGCACCGCCGCCTGTGCCTGCGAGGCATCCTGCTCTGCGACCACCGCTCTTGCTACGGGTAAATACGCCTCCACTGCCGCCTGCACATAGGCGTCCCAGGCCTCAGCGGGCCATGCTTCCCCGTACGCCTGGATGACCTCCTGCGCCTGCGCTTCCAATGCCGCCTCCGTCTCCGCTGCCTGTTTACTGCTCTCTGTAAGCTGTGCGCGTGCCGCGTCTAACTGTGCATAGGTTTCCTCTTCCTTTGCCGAAAGCGTCTGCTTACCGGATGCCACCTGCGCCTCGCCTTCCGAAAGCTGCTGCTCCGCTGCATCCAGCTGCGCGCTGCCATCGGCAATCTGCTGCTTTCCCGCGGCAATTTCATCTCTCGCTTCCGCAAAACCATCCTCCGCCTGCTGTTTTTCCGCATCAAATTCCTCCTGGCCGTCGGAAAGTTCCTGCCAGCCCTTATCCAGCTCTGCTCTCGCATCGGAAAGCTGCTGCTCTGCCTCAGCAAAGGACTCTTCCGCCTCCGCTTTCGCATCCGCAAGCTTCTCTTTCGCCTCATCCGTGACTTCCACGTACCGTGCCTGCTCCCGATTTTCCTTAATCTGCGTTTCAATCGCATCCGTCACCTGTGCGACCTTTTCCTCATAGGCATCGGAATAGCAGAACAATTCTGCAGCACCATCGACGGTAAAGGCAGACTTGTGTGTAAATATCGCTGTCTGCCGCCTCCGGCAAGATGAACACAGTGTCATCCTCCGACTGCCCGGAGCGGAACGCCGTCGCTCCCTTTGCATTGTTGACATCCTGCACATCCACCACAATTCCCGTTACGGTAAAGCGGCTGCAGAGCAGCGAAGACTCCTCATCATCTGTTGTATCCACCGCGATGACATCCCCGATGCCGCATCCCGTCTCATCGGCAAACGCGGTTGTAACGGCGGTCTCATCCGCACTCTCCGGCAGCCTGCCGGACAACACATACGGCTGATTGATTCCCCTGTCATTCAACGTGCAGACTGCAATGCTGACCTCATGATCGTTTACTTTCGCATGTACCGTCTCACTGTAGACGCCGACCGCATCCGCGACACCGTCCAGTGCCTTTAACGCATCCACATCCTTCTCCGTAAGTCCGAGCGTCGAGACGACACTGATATCGTACAGTCCCTGTCTGTCATAAAACTGATCTGCCGAATAGCGCAGATCCATGCAGGCAGCCCGCAATCCGGTGAGCATTCCGACACCCAGAATCGTGATCAGCATGATGGAGAAAAACCGTTTTTTCCCCTTGCGGATCGCCCGCCATATCTCCTTATTATATGCACTCTTCATCAGTATCCCTGCCTTTCTCTTCTGCCCCGCTACCACTCGATCTCCGCGATCGGCGTAGGGTGCGCATTGCAGGTAATCTCTGTCACCTTTCCGCTCTTAAAGCGGATCAGGCGGTCAGCCATCGGTGCCAGCGCAGAGTTGTGCGTAATCAGAAGTACCGTAATCCCATCGTTCCGGCAGGTATCCTGCAGCAGCTGCAGAATCTGTTTTCCGGTGTTATAGTCAAGCGCTCCCGTCGGCTCATCGCAGAGCAGGAGTTTCGGATTCTTGGCGATCGCACGCGCGATAGACACCCGCTGCTGTTCTCCTCCGGAAAGCTGCGCCGGAAAGTTATTTTTGCGGTCCGCCAGTCCCACTTTTGTGAGCATCTCCCCGGCATCGAGCGAATTTCTGCACACCTGCGCCGCAAGTTCCACATTCTCTATCGCTGTGAGATTCGGCACCAGATTGTAGAACTGGAATACAAACCCGATATCGGTACGCCGGTATCCGACGAGCTGCTTTTTGTTATACTTTGCAATATCTCTGCCATCCACCTTGATCTCGCCCGCAGTCGGCACATCCATTCCGCCTAAAATATTGAGCGCCGTCGTCTTCCCTGCACCGGAGGAACCGAGAATCACTGCCAGTTCGCCCTTCTCCACAGAAAATGAGGCTCCATCCAGCGCTTTGATCGAAGTCTCACCTGTCTTATATTCCTTCGTTACATTATTAAATTCGATATATGCCATAAAAGGCCGCCTTTCTTCCCAGACTCTGTTTTTTATCTCTATGCAGATTCCATTTTCTATGCCTAATGTACTACCTGCGCTGCCTTTCATCAATCAACAGATTCTCCACACGTGTTAAAAAATTGAAGACAACACGTTGTCGTGCTATAATTTACGCGAAGACAAAATGAACGCAAATCTTATACCGGGAGGTTTTCATGAAAAAAAGCAGCCCCATATCACAGAACAGACCAAAAATAATCTGCGAATCGCTTTCTCTGGTCTCTCTACGCGCAAAAACCGATAGAAAAAATCTCCATCAAGGAGATCACCGAGCTTGCCGGTTACAACCGCGGCACCTTTTATCTCTACTATAATGATGTATATGATCTTCTTGATCAGATTGAGGAAGAAATCCTCGGGAAAATTACAGATGTTCTGAATGATTCTCTGGAAAAAAATGATACCTTTGACCTTTCCGGTCAGATGGGAATTCTTTTAGATCTGATGCAGACATATGAAACCTATGCTGCTGTACTCTTAAGCGATCATGGCGACCCGCATTTTGCGACCCGCCTGAAAGAAGTGGTATGGCCCCTCTTAAACCGTTATTTTGTTCCCTCGGAGGGGCATGACGATTACGAGATGGCGCTTCTTGCCGATTTTTACCTGTCCGGTCTTCTCGCCAGTGTCATTCGCTGGCTGCAGAACCCTAAAATGACACTGGAAGAGTTTTTGGATTTTATGGTGAGAACCATTTTCCCTATACCTGGTTCCCCACAATCTTATAATAGCTGCGGGAAGTCAGTGCAAACACCAGCAGATAAATCAGCAGGAACACCACTGCCGTAGCCGCAACGCATAAGGCAAACAGCGCGGTATTGTTGAGACTGAACGCCGCCAGAATCCATTTGATCATCGGGAACGCCATGACAACATGAAGCACTGCTGCCCCGATCGGCAGGGAAAAATACCGTGAGGATCTGTGCGGGATACTCCGCTTTACCTCGGCATTGCTCATGCCGACCTTCTCCATGATGGCATACCGTTCCTTGTCCTCATAGCCTTCCGAAATCTGCTTATAAAAATGATCAGCACCGTAACCATGAGGAACATCGCGCCCAGAAACAGACCGATAAAAGCAGACCGCCGTTTAAGCTGTAGTATTCATCCCGGTTCTGCGCCCGGCATTCGACATACGTTCTAGAATAAAAGTCCTTTGCATCATCCGACGGATGCCCGTCATTGCATGCGGTAATCGCCGCATGAAGCGTAT
>VOFJ01000707.1_pt1 | contig 29598 bp, 66 predicted proteins | sample 5384081 | NCBI WGS metagenome assembly VOFJ01 (sample SAMN12384729, study PRJNA508395) | human gut metagenome | isolation source: healthy gut I | host: Homo sapiens | reverse complement strand
ATCAGTATTGCTTCGTTCAGTTACGTATTGCTGAAATTAGAAAGGCTAGTTAGGGCGTTAAATAACAGTCCTGTAGAATTAGAGTATTTGAAAAAAATAAAAACAAATAGCTGAGGAGGCAGGAAAGAATGCTAGATAAGAAAAAAAAGTATGGAATTGTTTATACCCCTGAAAAATTGGCAGATTTTACAGCTGAGTTATTATATATGGAATATGGAATGGAAGAGTTGACAATATTGGATCCAGCTTGTGGGGAAAGTGCGTTGCTTTTAGCAATGCAAATGAAGTGTGCAGGAAATAATAACTATATTGGGATTGATGTAGATGAGCATGTGATTGAGGAAAATAAGATAAATAATGGACAGAATATTAGTTATTTTCAAGGTGATTTTTAATTCAAGCAAAGGAAAAAATACATTACGATATTGGTGTGAAAAGATAGGAAAGGTTGACTGTTTAATAGCAAATCCACCATGGAGTTGTGAACGTTTATATAACAAAAAGAGGATTTGATAAAAGAAGGATATACATTGGCAGATGGACAATATGATAATTATTTTCTCTTCATAGAACAGAGCCTTAAAATTTTGAAAACTGGTTGGTAAAGCTGCATTTATTTTGCCGGATTCTATTTTTTCCGATGATGCGATAAAATTGAGAAAAATGCTATGTGAAAAAAACACATATTCTTGTTATTGCACGGTTAGGGGAAAAAAATATTTCCGAATGTAAATAGAGCTACAACAATTATAGTAGTAGAAAATGAATTACCGACGAACAATGTTAAAACAAAATGTTTTTAGACTTGGAACAAAAGAGAAAAAAACAGGTCTTAAATAATGAAGTGAAGTTAATGGATTGTTTTTTAAATGGTGTTCATGAAGAAAAGCAAAGAAGATTTATTGAGACGGAAGAATGTCTCTTTGATGTTGACTTATATGAAAATGAAGAAAAACTTATAAAGAAGTTAGAACAAGATAAAATTAACTGGAATACAATATTTAGTTTTGGCCGGGGAGTTGAGATTTCAAAGTCAGGAAAGGCAGTGATATGTAAACATTGTAATTTTGCACAAGGATATACAAAAAAAACAAGAAATTTCTAAAAACAAAATATGTTCTAACTGTGGAGGAAAAAGTTGATTTTTTGGATAGTAGAGTTATTAATGTGATATCAGAAACGAGAGAATATGATATGGAAAAAATTTATGTAGGAGAAAATCTACATAGATATAGATTGAGTGGAAATAGGTATTTGAGATTAGAATTCAAGGTATAAATTATAAAAATGCAATGTTGTATATGCCACCTAAAATAGTAATTCGAAAAACAGGATTAGGAATAAATGCCTTTTTAGATATGGAAAGTACATATATTAGCCAAACAGTATACTCATGTCAATATATTGATAGAAAAAATTCTGATCCTATAGAATATTATTTAGCACTTTTAAATTCAAGAGTGATTTATTATTATTATTTAAAAAAAATATGGAGAAAATGAATGGAAATCACATCCCTACTTAACCAAAAAAAAAAAATCATATTCTCATTGCCACTAAAAAATATGTTAGTTCTTCGTTAACAGGTGAAATATGTCAACTTGCAACGAAAGTTATTATTTGGTTATGATAGAAAGATAGATTTAGAATTGGAAAAAAAGGTAATTGAATTATATGATATCTCCGAGAGAAGAGGTATTGATGATTATGGAAGAGATTAATAAATTACCTAATTTGTCTGCTATAAATAATATGAAATTTACTGAGGAAGAATTAGAACAATGTATAGATATATAGGAAATAAAAAATTACTACCATATATTATGGCTAGTACACAAGAAATGATAGGAAAAACAGGTACAGTTGTTGATTTGATGGCAGGAACAGGGCTGGTAGCAGCAGAATATAGGAAAATGGGTTATGCTGTAATTGCATCTGATATGATGACATATTCAAAATGGCATCTAATTACTCAGATTATGATGGATAGAGAACCGACCTTTGATAAATTGAAAATATCTTCATGCTATGATAATAAATATTTATCGGTGTTAGATTATCTGAATAATTTGGAGCCTATTGAAGGTTATTTTTTTTCGTGAGTTTTCCACCAGCTGGAACTCCAGCGAATGGTGTGGCAAGTCGAAAGTATTTTTCGGCGGAAAATGCATGTAAAATTGATGCTATCAGAGAAAAGATTAATGACTGGATTGCCTCAGACAGTTTATCAGAGAAAAAGAAGCTGTATTGAAGCATTCATTAATTATGGCTGTTAATACAGTTGCAAATATATCAGGTACATATGGTTATTATTTATCGGAATTGAAAAGAAATGCATTGGATTCCATTTCATTGTTACCTGTTCAGTTTAGTGCTGGAAATATTCAAAATAATAATAGAGTAATACAGGGGTTTGCTGAAGATATTGCAAAAAGATATTACGGCAGATTTGTGTTACATGGATCCACCATATATAAAACGTCAATATGCAGCAAATTATCATATATTAGAAACTATTGCACGAGGAGACTATCCGGTAGCCCAGGGGAAAAGCGGTTTAAGAGATTGGTGGGATCAACATTCTAAATTTTGTACAAAGACAAAAAGGTTTACAATCATTTGAAAAAGTTGTAAGTGAAATGAATTGTAGGAATTTTATAATTAGCTACAGTGAGGATGGTTTATTTCCATTAGAAACGTTAGTTGAACTGTTAAAAAAGTATGGAGAAGTAGATGTTGAATTTATTGATTATAGTAGATTCAGGAGTAATCAAAGTAAATTACCATTAAAACTAAATGAATATATGATAAAAAGCTTCGGAAAGCGGATTGAAGAAAAGATATTACAATAAGAAAAGGAATAGTGATATGCAGTGACAAAATCAGAAAAATTACTTAGTTCTTTTTTGCTGAAAATTTTTTCTATAAGGAATTTGTTTATGCTGATTTAAAATTTACTCCCAAAGGGAGGAACTGAGATTGAATTGGCAGATTTAATAATTAATTTTGAAGACATTGTATTAGCCATTCAATTAAAAAAAGAAAGAAATGAGAAAGATAGGACGCAAGATAAAAATATAGAAGAAAGATATGGCTAAAAAAAAATGTAAAAAGGCAAAAAGAACAGATAAAAGATACTCTTGTGTATATTCAAAATAGTGAAGCAGAATTTTACAATGCCGGAGGAAGAAAAGCAAAAATTAATCCAAACGCAGAAATCGTGCCGCTGGTGATATTTGAAAATAAAAATATATCTGAATATGAACATTTACTTAGAAGCCATACGTCTGAAGGATTAAATGTTAATTGTATGTCAATAGATGATTTTCAATGTATGTGTAAAGGAATTGATAGCTCCTATTGAAATAATAGAATATATAAAGTGGAGAAAAGATTTTTATGAGAGGAACGGATTAATCGATTTTTCTACTTACAGAAATGACCACTGGATTTTTTTGTGAGTAAGCCGCAGAGACATGAGACCTTGGTGCATCAATATTTGTATGAACGATATGGAGAAAATGGAATTTCAGAAAATAAAAAGTATTATGATTTATTTAGACGATATGCGTTAGTTTTACAAGAGCATACAGAATTTCTTTCAGAAAAACAGATGGTTGTTATGAAGTTATGATTTTTTTAGCACATCTTTTTTAGGGATGAGGTTAAATGTTTCGTTGAAAGAGTTGAAAAGGCTGTTACTATTGCAAAACAAAAAAAGTTTTGAATTGGCGGGAACATTACGCAATACTCAACGAGAATATGCAATAGTATTTGAGGCAACTGAAAATGGAGAACATATTGAACCAGATAAATTATTAAAAATACTTTTTGAAAAGCAAAACATACAGATATTATTACAGGTAATAACATATTGGATTAATGAAGAAGAATATCATATTGATTTTTCATTATGGAAAGGCAATGGCATTTGATATATGTATAGAATCGACTTGTTTATAAATAAATAATTGACACCACATGCGATACCACATATAATGTAAATAGGAGATATAAGAAATGTCAAAAGTGGGATAAATTGATAACACGCATATGCAATTTATCGAAAGACCTCCGGTTTGATGAGCTGCGGAAGGTATTGGAAAGCTATGGATATGAAATGAATGCACCAAGAAGCGGAAGCAGCCATTACACTTTCAGAAAACAAGGGTGTATGCCAATTACAATACCAAAGCATGAATCGATCAAGAAGGTATATGTGGAAATGGTAAGACAGATTGTGGAAAGTGAGGCGGAGAATGATGAAGACGCTGAATGATTATATGGCAATGTCCTATCGTATGGAAATTGTGGAAGATAAGGATGAAGGCGGATTTGTGGTTTCTTATCCGGATCTCCCTGGCTGTATTACCTGCGGAGAAACTGTGGAACGTGCGGTTTCAAATGCATTGGATGCGAAAAAAGCGTGGCTGGAGGCAGCATTGGAAGAAGGGGTGGAGATCCATGAGCCAGACAGTCTGGAAGATTATTCTGGACAGTTTAAATTGAGGCTTCCAAAAAGCCTGCACCGGTCACTGGCAGAACATTCACAGAGAGAAGGTGTCAGGATGAACCAGTATTGTGTGTACCTTCTTTCCAGAAATGATGCAGTGTTCTCAAAATAAATGATGTCAAACTTATTTACACCACTTACAATAAGTTGGCAACAAATTGGCAACAGAAAATCAGCGAGCCAAAATAATATATGCAACAGAAATAAAATAATGGCAAAAAAAGATATAAAACCTAAACAAATATATTTAAGAATATCTTTGAATTTGCCGAATTCGAATAAAAAATGGAGCTCGGAAATCCAGTGTTTATGCGGATTTCCGGGCTCTTGCTATGTGATTTGAGTACAGATTGAGTACAAAAACTTTGTTTTATGAATTAGATGAGTCTGCCTGATCTAAAAGATCGTTTAAATCATTTAGATGCACCAATTTGCTTCAGAATTATCAGAACCTAAAATAGGGAATTTTTTGGCTAACCACGTTGATAATACGTATAGAACAATACAAATAATCAAAGGTAAATAATTGGGATTTTGATTATTTAAATAACTTCCTATTATGTCAATAGCATAAGGAATAACTGCACCTAAAATAATATCTAGGATATTAAAATGTTTTGAAATTTGAAGCTTATTTACTTTACGCCGAATTTGCTTTCCAGTCATTTTCCATTATAGAAATTTCATTATGATTGGCGGGTCGCTTTATAGTTACATCTTCACTTTCTGTTAATTGAGTAATGGTATTAGCAGTAGGAGAAAAAAATGTAGATGTGGTATTTTGTTGAGTGCTTATGTTATCATTTGCCATTTACATCACCTACTTCTCATTAGCTGGATTGGAGTCTTTTTCTCGGCATATTTGGAGATTGAGGTACTTCTTTGTCAATAAGACCAGCAACAAGTGCATTGATAAAATATGTATTACCGCAGGTTGTACAGGTTAGAGGAACCATGGGGTAGGAAGCGCCATTTATTAAAAATCCCTTTGTAATCAAATTCTATTGCCTGAAAGACTTGGTCTGAAATAGTCCAGTTATTATTACCACATAATGGACAAATGGAACCATGTATGGTTTGTAAATAATTATTAAGCTTTTTCTTGATTGATTTTCATTTTAATTTCTCCATTCATATTTATTTTTATTGTTGGTATAAAGGGTTTAAAAAAGAGGAATCTGCGATTTCTGCAATTCCAACTCCACTTTTTCTTTAGTCTCTGCTATTTCATCTATAGCTACCTGTGTTGCTTCATTTGGATTATCCCCAGCAGATTTCAATGCACCCTGATAGATGTAATTCATTTTCTCCCATTTTAACAGGTCATTGAATACTTTATAACTTCTGATATTGAGTAAAGCATCCTGTAAAGCAAGCGTTTGTGCTTTCCCTCTGCTGTTATATCTGATTTCGAGATAAGAGGAAAGCACCGGATTCAGATGGATAGATACAGTATCGTCCTTTAATAAATTATCTTCTCCACGCGCTCCATTGATCGGAGGATGCCGGAATTGCAAAGAACCATAAGTACACCCATCAGATCACCGACTGTTTCCAGACGAAGTCCGGCAGTGTCACTGCCATTCAAAGCATTATAACTGACACCGAGTGCAGCTGCAATTTTCTCTAACTGAGGAGGTTGTGGCTGCATTTTATTTGTTTCGCATTTTCGGATAGAAACCGGATGGATGCCGGTCAGCTCAGCCAGTTTATCTTGCGTGATTCCGATTTGCTTTCTGCAGTATTTGATTTTTTTCTCCTATGGTCATTCTTATCGCCCTCCATGTATCGAGATGGCTACATTATACCATGTTTGAAAAATTTTTTCTACTGGCATTTCAAAATACTTGACAATAGCGAAGTCGCTACATATAATGGGGATATAAAAATGTAGCGATAGCGCTATAAAAAAAGAAAAGGAGGATGCATATATGGCAGAAAACAACAAGATTTATATTACTGCAAATGAACTCGCAGAAATGCTGGGTGTTTCTGTAGGTCATGCTTACAAGTTGATTCGTAAGCTGAATCAGGAACTGGAAAAAGAGGGATTTCTGGTGATTGCGGGCAAAGTTCCAAGACGCTATTTTTGAAAAACGCTGGTATGGTTTCAGTGTGTAGGAGGTGGTCGAATGAAAGCGGAAAAAGACAAGAAAACAGGAAAATGGTTGATTCAGTATCGTTATACGGATTGGCAGGGAAAACACCGGAAATCCACTAAAAGAGGGTTTGCAACTAAAAGAGAGGCGGAGGAATGGCTTCGGAATTTCCTTATTACGCAAAAAAAGCAGACTTTGATATGAAGTGTGAGGATTGTTGGAAGATGTATTGTGCAGATATGGAGACTCGTCTGCGGGAGCATACCATGAGAACGAACAAGTATATTGTGGAGTTGAAAATTCTCCCATATTTCGGGAATAAGCGGGTAAATGATATTACTGCAGCTGACATCCGGCAATGGCAGAATGAGTTGATTAAAATGGGGTATTCACCCACTTATCTGAAAAACAATCAATAACCAGTTGAGTGCAATTTTTAATTATGCGGTTCGATATTATGATTTGAAAAAGTAATCCCTGTGCAAAAGCCGGGAAGCATGGGTAAGAGTAAAGCAGAAGAAATGGATTTACGGACAGGAGAGGAGTTTAGGAGGTTTATCGACAGTGTTATGAACAAAAAAGGCTTTCTTATATGGCATTTATGACTTTGTACTGGACAGGAATGCGTTTGGGAGAACTTTTGGCTCTGAATCCGAAAGATGTGGATTTGGAAAAGAGAACAATTGCTATCACAAAATCATATCAACGTCTTGGTAAGAAAGATGTGATCACTCCACCAAAGACATCGAAAAGCAAGAGAGTGATTACCATTCCGGAGTTTCGGCTGCAGATATCAAAGATTATATGGACAGCTTATATGATTTGCAGGAGGACGACAGGTTGTTCCCTATTACGAAATATTATCTGGAGCATGAAATGCAGCGAGGAATTAAAGAAAGTGGCGTAAAGCGGATAAGAGTACACGATTTGAGGCATTCCCATGCAAGTATGTTGATCGAACTGGGATTTTCGCCATTGGAGATTGCGAATCGGCTCGGCCATGAAAAAAGTGGAAACTACGCTGAATACCTACTCACATCTTTATCCAAACAAGCAGACAAAACTGGCTGAACGGCTGGATAGGGAGTACAAGGGGGATTTGTAATGAGTGGATTAGATAAAGACAGAAAACGTAACCCTGACAGTCTGTTTTCGAATGACACCGGAAGAACGCAGAGAATTAGAAGCCCGTATTACAGTGAGTGGACTGCCAAAAGGAAACTATTTCATTCAGTCTGTACTCCATCAGGAAGTAAAGATTGCGGTCGGTAAATATCAAAGTGATCGGTTAAGCCTTGAAATACGGCGGCTGTGGGAGCGTTTGGATTATCTGGAAACAGAAGATTTATATGAGGTACTGGCAGACTGCCGGGCACTAATGAAACAGGTAATTGAAATCATTGGTAATGGTTGTTTAGCAGCTTGGACTGCAAGTGATTTTAAAACAGAGATATTGGAAGATGAAAAATAAAAGCCTTTAAGTGTCGGCAAAGCACCTAAAGGCGGAGACTTGGTAGAAAATCCAAATCAAATACTACGGTTATTCTACCAAAGTCTCCACTTTCTTTCAACAGAAAATGGAGGTGATTTTGGAGAACAGAAGAAACGAACCGAATTTAAAACTAATAAATATGGAACAAGTAGAGATAGAAAAAATAGACTGGCTGCTTTATCCCTTTATTCCCTTTGGGAAAGTTACGATCGTGCAGGGAGATCCCGGTGAGGGCAAGACCACAATGGTGTTGCAGATTATTGCAAAGCTGACAAAAAGGTGAGGCAGTATTACCATCGGGCAGTGATGAACCAGCCTTGGAGGAAAAAACAATGGATCTGGAGCCGGTAAATGTGATTTATCAGACTGCAGAGGATGGATTGGGCGATACCATTAAGCCCCGACTTCTTTCAGCAGGTGCAGACTGTTCCAGAGTGATGGTGATTGATGATAACGATCAGGCGCTGACTATGATGGATGCCGATTAGAAGAAGCTATCAATACAGACAAAAGCACGCCTTGTAGTTTTAGACCCGATACAGGGCTTTCTGGGGCTGCTGTAGATATGCACAGGGTAAATGAAATTCGCCCCTTGATGAAGCGTATAGCGGTGCTTGCTGAAAAAAATATCATTGTGCGATTATTTTAATCGGTCACATGAACAAAAACAGTAATGGGAAATCGTCATACCGTGGACTTGGATCTATTGATTTTCAAGCAGCCGCCGAAGCGTACTGATTGTCGGAAGAATCAAGGATGAACCAGAAATTCGTGTTGTGTGTCATGTAAAAAGCTCCCTTTGCACCGGAAGGAAAATCCATTGCATTTCGTTTAGACAAAGATACTGGATTTGAGTGGATCGGGGAATATGACATCAGTGCGGATGATCTGCTGAGCGGAGACAACCGGGGACAGAAAATTCATGCAGCAAAGGAATTTCTTAAGGAAATCCTTGCCTCCGGTTCTGTAGCACAGACAAAGGTGGCGGAAGAGGCGGAAAGCAGGAGAATTAAAAAAGAAAAACTCTGTGGAATGCGAAAAAAGGAACTGGAAATTGATTCTGTGAAGATTGGCAACCAGTGGTTCTGGATGTTGCCTGAATAGTATTGGGAAGATGGCAAGATTACCATCTCTTTAAGAACAGGGAATCTTGCTATCTTGAAAGGAGCTATGAATGAAAAATATACAAATACCACAGGAATTATTTATGAAACTGCTCCGATATCATCTGCTTGATGATGATAGTTGTACTGAAGATGTGAAAAAAAGGATTGGAGCAGAAAAAATGAACACTATGGTGGAACGTGAATTATATACGAAATCAAAAACCGCTCCAACAGAGGAAGAACGGGAAAAAAGCCCGACAGGAGTATCTGGACACGCGGGGAATACAGGCTGACTTTCGATGGTAATTCTTCTTTGAATGCCATATGACAGGGGCGTGGCACGCTCCTGTATAAATGGCAGACAAGGGAAAAGTTGCAGATATGAGGACGGAAGAAGTACACCGACCGCAGGGAGGAATAGCACCGCAGGGCGCAAGGGTACTTTTTGATGGACGGTACGGCTGTCGAAAGTGCTTTTGCGTTACTTTTTTTGACAAAAAGTAACAAAACCACCCTGACGGGCACGAATACATTTTATGTGCCGTATCCGGCACTGTTTAGAGAATGTGAGGTGAAAAAATAGGATGATGAAAAAAGAACGATCAGCGGTATGACAGGAGCAGGTTCTCTTGCTCATAACAGACGGATTTTATTGCAGAAAATGTTAATCCGAACAGAGTATATCTGAACATCTGTTACCGGGATGAAAATCTGAAGGATGTTTACAAAGAACTGTTTGATGAATCGGTAGAACGGTATAATGTCGGGAAAAGAAATGACCGGAAGATTACGAATTATTATGATAAGATCCAGCATGGAAAGCAGGAGAAGTTGTTCCATGAGGTGATTTTCCAGATTGGAAATAATAAAGATATGGCTGCCGGGACACCAGAGGGAGATCTTGCGGTGAAAGTATTGAATGAATATATGCAGGATTTTCAGAGACGAAATCCAACACTCCGAGTATTTTGCTGCTATCTGCATCAAGATGAAGCTACCCCACATCTACATATTGATTTTGTACCTTATGTAACCGGATGGAAGGGAAAAGGAATGGATACAAGAGTCTCGTTGAAACAGGCATTAAAGAGTTTAGGATTTGAAGGTGGTTCAAAACAGGATACAGAATTGAATCAATGGATCAATCATGAAAAAAGAAATTCTGGCAGAGATTATGGAGCGGCATGAAATCGAATGGGAGCAGAAAGGAACTCATGAAGAACATCTGGATGTGTATAATTTTAAGAAGAAGGAACGTGCAAAAAGAAGTAAAGGGGCTGGAGCAGAAAATAGAAAATTTGACAGCAGAGGTAGAAGCGGCAGAATCAGATATAAAGGCTCTTAAACAGGAAAAAAGCTGATGCAGAAAAAGCCAGGGATCAAGTCAGGGAAAAAGCAAAGAACAGGCGGAAAAGAATTCAAGCATATGGAGAAGCAACGGAATCAGTTGCAGTCAATCATTAATAATATTGATAAGGAATTAAAGAATTCAGGACAAATTAAATTAGTGTTACCGGGAAGCCGGGGCACTGGAACTGGCATCCACATATCGCAACAAAAAAAAGATTAAACCTCTGTTCGCTAAGATAAAGAATTATGTTGCAGGGTTAGTTGCGAAGGTGATAGAACTTTCAAGAGAAGCAGAAAAATGGAGAGATAAATATCAGCAGTTGAAGAAAGATTATGATGATCTGGGAAAAGGATGCTGATAAGGTAGCGGATCTGTGCAATCAGTTGTTTGATGATGTAGATAAGCTGGAAGTAATATCAGATAAATATAATAGAGCACTGCGGATATTTGGCAGTGATACTATAGAGTCGGCAATCTGGCATGATATTCAGAGGGAAAAAGCATTAGAAGAACAGAAACGAAAAGAGCAGGTGCTGAGAAAACTGAGTGACAGGATGCAATGGGGCAGAGAAAAAAGCCAGGAGTACAATATGCAGCAGAAGAAAAATAAAAACAAACATAGAGAAATGGAGTTGTGAAAATACGAAAAACCGTATATAGATTAAGATATATACTGCATTTTTAAGACTGGAGAGCAGTTGAAAGGAGGCTCTTTGGCGAATATAAGAATAGTGCTTGGAACTGTAGTATGATAAAATATACAAAAAAGACAAGGATTTGTAGAGGTGGAAAATATGACAAAATATAAGCTTAGTAAACAAGAATTGCAAGAACCCTGGGATGACCAAATTCGATTTATTCAGAAATCAATTAAAGAGTTTGATCGTGGAGATGAAAAAGAAGCTCAGCGACTTGCAACTCATCTGCGGGTTTTATTTCATGAAACACAAAAAATCAAAATCGATTTTTGGTCAATTAAAACCACAAATTATTTTCTATTCTAGCGGAGATTTATATACACCTAGTAACTTGTTTACATCATGGACTCTTCTCGATTTAATGGTAAGTCCTGAAGGGATAAAGTATAATGCAAAATCAAATAATCAATCTAGGTGCTTTTTTTGATGTTTAATGATTGGTGGAATGAGATTATTTTTGATGATAAAAAAATAAATTTACCAGACGTGATATTGTAACATATGTTGCAAATCAAGACGGGGAGCGCATGTTGATCCTGAATTAGATGAATCCTATGCAACACTTACTAAAATGAATTCGCTTGGTTGGACTGATTATAATGGGAATAAGCCTTTAAATAATCCGGCTTATCAGGCAATACGTACTATAGCAAATGAAGTGCTTTATTCAATTGCCATTTCTGCAAGTGGTCTTAAGAATAGAAAAAAAAGCAAAAAGGGAAAGAGTTCGAAATGCGAATAGTTGATAATTTTGGAAGAAGATATAAATGGTCAAAAACTGAGATAACTTGTAGTCTTGAGACCATGGAGTTAGTTTTTCAGGATAAAGTAGAAAAAAAAGAACCGATTATATATTGATGAATACAAAAATGGTAGTAAAAAGTTGAATATGTTGGACCTTAAAAGTTTTGTAGAAAAAAAAAGATGAAAAGAAAATATGAGTGGGTAGGGCATATTGGTGTTCACTTAAAACGTAAGAAAGAGCTATAAATTACGGTTACGATCAGAAATTTAAAAAGTGTCTCATTGCATAAAATCGGAAAGATGTATATTCTTAGATCAGGAGGTGGCGGATATGGCTAATGAAGATAAGAAGGATTTTAATGCAATGTTGCATGATAATAAAGATATGCCAAAGTTCCGATAATTACGGATGAAAAGAGCATTGAGAAATATGGTGGAAAAACAGGATGTATTTTGAACCACCCATTGCTTATGATGAAGTGATGAAAAAAATTCCATATGGCAAAGTGATTACAGTTGGAAAGATAAGAGAATTTTTTGCGAAAGAGAATGGTGCAGATTTTACGGAACCTATAACTGCCGGAATTTTTTGTATCTATTGCTGCATGGGCAAGCCATCAGAGATTGGAAGATAAAACGCCTTACTGGAGAACACTGAAAGCAAATGGTGAATTGAATGAAAAGTATCCAGGCGGTACCCGGAAACAAATAGAAAAACTGGAAAGCAGAGGGTCATATTATCATTCAAAAAGGGCGAAAAAGTATCAGGTATTACGTTAAAGATTACGAAGATTTTCTGTTTGAAATGGATTAATCTGTACGGACACGCAATGTCCGGTCGAAAATCAGGTGATTCTCGGTTTATGTCGTGGGGGTTTCTGAAATAATTGGTAAGCTGTAAGTGAAAGAGAGGTAGAAACATGGACACAAAAAGATAGGAGCTTTTTTTGAAACAATGCCGTAAGGAAAATAATCTTACACAAGAACAGCTTGCAGAAAAGTTTGGTGTATCGGCAAGAACCGTTTCCAGATGGGAGACAGGATCAAATATGCGGATCTTAGTATACTGGTTGAGCTTGCTGATTATTATGACATTGAAGTAAAAAGAGCTCCTGGATGGAGAAAGGAGTTCAACCATGAACAAAGAGATGAAAAGAAACATTAAACAAAGTAGCTGATTATGAAGAGTGGGTAAAGCAAAAAGCCTTAAAAGCCGGAAATCTTGCTTTTTGCATCGATGTTCCTGATCAGTGTAGGAGCTATTATCATACAGCTCCTATTGGCAGTAAACCTTCGTCTGGTGCTGGGAGAAACGTTAATTGCTCTGGTGGGAGGAATTGTATATGCGTTTCTTATGGTACATAATGGTATCTGGGGATAAAGGTCTGTCTCAGAGAGAGGCACTATGGAGAGATTTTCTCACCAGTGTGATCTGTGCAGGAATTTTCTCAGTGCTTTATGGTATATGCTTGGGAAGAATGGGGGCAACTGAGAAGCAAACGATATATTTGTCCTTACTTTTTCTGGGTGGAATCACAATCGTGGCATTTATTGTTCTCAGGGTATTATCATATTTTAACAGGAAGAGGCGACGGATTTCGGTTAAATGGGGAGCAAAGAGATATTCCAACGTCAAAGCTGGGTTGTACAAAAATCTACAATGCCAAAGACATAGTAGAAGCGGGAAGAATTGTAGAACTATTAAAAGAACATGGAATTGCTGCTTTTTCACAGGAAGCAGGTGCAAGTGTCTCTATGCATGGTGCATCAGGATTTGGTATGTACGGTATTGATGTATTGGTGGAAACTGATGAAGTGAAAAGGGCATTGCAGATTATCGAAGCTGCAGATGATTCTCAGGGATCAGAAAAATTTTGACATTTCTATTGAAGCGTGATAATATGATTATAGAAAAAGAGTGCTACCGATAGACGGTTAGTCCGATATAAAAGCTAGACAAAAATTGCCGCTTAGTTTACCGGACTGGGGCGGCTATTTTTTTGGTTTTTATGATTATCCTTACCGAATGTGTATCCGATACTAAAGCAGGTTAAGCCGAAGCTTACGACTGCAATAAAATCAATAATACTCATTGGCTTAGCCCTCCTTTCCAGTGGATTCCCTTAAGGGGTTTCTATGTAATCAGAGGGTCACAGTCCCTCTGTTGAAGGACTAACCGCCTACCGTTGTATGGTAGCACCCATGTTCTGATTATAGCAGTCGGCAAGATTGACTGCAACAGCAAATTAAAGTGAGTGTAAGTATTATGGCAGTTAAACTATGTATGATGCTTACTAATATTGATGTTAAACAACAATAGAATAGACTTCAGATTGGGGAATAAAATCTATATGGGAATTTTATCAACTAGGGAGTGGGCAACTGTAATCACGGGCCTTTATTTTCTTTGTGTATGCAATGGTGCATAGACAGATTAGAGAGGCGTTTTGGAAAGTTGTAAAAATATTCTTTGGTAAGAAGTTAAGAATACTTTGGGGGTATTATTTTGCTTTATGTTTTGGGTATAACTCTAATATTTTATCATTTACCGTTTTGGGATAACGTTTATATTAAAGATATTATAGTTTGGTTTCTCTTTTACGGGTTTGATATATTGCATGAATGCTGTTTCACAAGAGGCAGATGAGGAATATATTAGAAAAAGTTTTAAAAGACAATTTGAAATTAACGGCTATTTTGGAATTCATTATTAGCACATTTACTTTCAACATATGGGTTGAATTGGTAATTATTCCGATCACAACAATAATTGTAATTATGAATGTAATTGCAGAGCGAAAAGAGGAATATGAGAAAGTACATAAATTGTTAGATATCGTTCTTGCAGTAGCAGGATTTTGGATACTATACGAGACTATAAAGATTGGAATACATGAATATAAAGAACTGGATGCATTAAATACTTTTATTAGTTTTATGATTCCTATTGTGTATTTAATACTAATTATACCGTTGGAATATATACTTGAGCTTTATTCGAAATATGAATTGTTGTTTGTCAGGATGTCATTTAAGGAAGAAAAAGATAAAAAAAAATTCAAAAGAAGACATCGTTGGCTTGTTATAAAAGTATGTAAACTTTCAGTGCACATAAAGTGCTGCTGTTTCAAAAGAAATATTGGTGCAAAATGTATAGTAGAATGTCTGTAGCAGAATTTGAGAATCTGATAAAAGAATTCAGGAGCGAATGCAATAATGAGAGATAATTTCTGTATTTCGGAATAAATTATTGGCTTGATGCATGAGTACGTTTTGAGTACAATTTTTATGACAGTAAAAAATATGCCTGCGAATATGGCGAATATAGCGACCAAAAATAGCGAAAGCGCTATTAAAATTATCGGAATAGAACTCCTGTGAGATGAGTTTGAGTAGTACATTTTTTTGCTCGAAACCCTATAGATTAAGGGTTTCGGGCACTTTTTTTTTTCGTGATACACTTTTTGTAGCCAAAAGGTCTTATGAAACAAATCTTTGAGTAATTTCTTATATCCAAAAAGGATATTTTTATTCTGAAAATATATCTTTTTTTCCAAAAAAAAAAAAAATTCATAACTGCTTTAGTAATACACAATATTTTATCCCATATGTATTTTGAAAGAACAAATACAGAGTGAGGAGGATAAGTTATGTATAAAACAGATGTATTTATTTCAGCAGAGGAAATTAAAGAGATAGTTGGTATTTCCAAATCAAAGGCCTACAGTCTTATTCAGGAATTGAATGCAGAGCTTAAAGAGAAAGGTTATTTAACAGTTACCGGAAGAGTGAGCAGAAAATATTTTTGAAGAAAGATTTTATGGCTTACTAGAAAAAAGAATAGGAGGAAATGGATGGCTGTTTACAAGGAAAAAAACGTGGAACTTGGTATACCTCTTTTCCATATGTGGATTGGACCGGAAAACGTTGTCGAAAACTAAAACGCGGTTTTTTGACGAAAAAAAGAGGCTCAGAATTGGGAGAATCATTTTAAGCTTCAAAGGCAAATAGTCTAGATATGACATTTGAAGATTTTTACGGAATCCATGAAGCCGATGTAAAACCAAAAATCCGATACAATACCTGGTGTACAAAAAGAACATATCATAAAAACGAAGATACTTCCGTATTTTAAAAACTTGTGTATGCGAGACATTACACCGAGAGATATCATCAAATGGCAAAATATGATGAGAGAATCCATCAACAATAAAGGAAAAAGAATATACAGGAACATATTTAAAAACTGTACAAGCACAACTTTCAGTATTTTTAATCATGCAGTACGATTTTATGAACTTCCGAATAATCCAGTAAGGGTTGCAGGACCAATGGGACAGAATGAATCAGATGAAATGAAATTTTGGACAAAGGAAGAGTATATGAAGTTTATCCCAACCATGGCGAATAAGACATATTCCTATATGGCATTTGAAAGTTTGATGGAGTTGATTATTTCATTATATTTGATGCGAAGTATTATAACATCCAACTTGAAAAGGGAAATCACTCCGTGGAAATCCGGGAGTTGGAGATGTGACAAAGCAGTATCTGTATCAGCTTGCATACCGGGAATTTATCAAAGCCCATAACATAGCTGTGGTGAAAAAACTGTTTTCTTATGCCGACAGAAGGGAATGAAATTGTTAAGAAAGGTACAGCAAAGATGCCTATGCTTGAGGCATTAGGCTTGGAAAATATACAGATAAGACTGATTCCGGCAAAAATGCTTTATGAGTGTTATTTGACGCAGAGAAAGATTAATATTAATTTGTTTGAGTTATAGGAAAGGGGAATTTTCATGGAGGCTGATAAAGGTTATATGTGTCGTCTACTGAATGGTGACGATAAAAATGTTATACCTGTATATCAGAGAGCATACAGTTGGAAAAAGAGTGATTGTGAATTGCTGTTAAGTGACTTGTATCCGTATATGAGAAGGGGAGTCAAACCTATTTTTTGGAAGTATAGTATATGTGGCAAATAATTTAGGAGGATATACAGAATATATAATTATTGATGGGCAACAGCGCATAACAACAGTGTCATTGTTGTTATGTACTATTAGCAATTATTTGATGAGTTTTCCTTGCGAAGGTGTTATGATTAATTACAAAAAAGATTACAGCAGCATATCTGACAGATGAATATGCGGAGGATGAAAAAGAAACTGAAACTGAAGTTGATAGAAGGGGATGACTATGCTTATGACCAGTTGCTCAAGATTATTTTGCACTTTCTCGATACCAATAAAGAAATAAATAGCTCTATTGCAGCAAAATTATTGAAAGTGGAAATAAAGACGGCAAGCCGACTGTTATCGAAGGCTGCAAAATTGGATATTCTAAAAAGTTACGGAAAAACAAAGAATAAAAAGTATATTTTAGAGAATAATGCAAATGGATGGTAAAATTGTTCCCCAGGCTGGGGAACAATTTAAAAAAAAGGAATATGAAAAAGGATAAAAAGATGAAAGTAAAATTAGAAGACATAATCGAGGCAATGGAATTTGCCGGTATGGAAACAGAATATTATTATGATATCCAAAATGAAAAAAGTTGTGATGCTGCTTGATGGAATGGTGGATGGTGAAGACAATCCGGAATTTTTCGAAGATTATATACCATTACCGGGACAATACGATATCAACGAGTATCGATTAATGGAAGAGGTCATATACGAACTTCCGGCGGGAAAGAATCAGGATGTGTTGACAGGGGCAATCCAGGGTAGAGGTGCTTTTTAGAAGATTTAAGGATAAATTGTATGACTTGAATCTGCAGAAACAGTGGTACCAATATCGTGATGAAGCTTATGAAAAAATAGCAAGACAATGGTGCGAAAGACATAAGATTGATCTTGTTGAATAAAAGAAAGGGGGTAATTTGTGAGTGATTTCGGAAAAAACAGAGTATTGGCATTATATAAGATTCTGACAGCATATACAGACGAACTACATCAGATTTCTATGCAGGATATTCTGGTTCACATGGAAGCAGAAGGATATTCCTGTAGTGAAGATAGTATTTTTGCGATATATAAAGCAATTAAGAAATGAATTAGGTGTAGATGTGATTTCTCGGTCGTGGAAGGAATGCTCGTTATTTCATTGGAAACAGACTTTTGGAAAAGGAAGAGATGAAACTTATTATTGATTCCGTTAATGCGTCTAATTTCATTGAGAAAAGTATTGCCACCAAAATGATTGATAAATTGAAATCTACTATGAGTCTGTATGATGCGAAAGAACTGGATAGAAGTGTGTTAGGGGATTAATACTGCAAAAGCAGAGAATAAGAAAATTCTCTATAATGTAAATTTGATTCAGGGAAGCTCTATCCAAGGGGGTTCAGATAAGCTTTGATTATATGGTGTGGGATAGAAATAAGAAGTTGGTAAAAAGTCGGATAGACGATATAACATGAACCCATGGGCTTTAATATGGGCAAATGATAGGTATTATTTGTACGGTTATGATGTAAAAAGAAAAAAGATGGTATATTAAGTGAAAGAAATTATAGAGTGGATAAACTTGATAATATCAAGTTGTCCGACATACCAAGAACTGGTAAAAGTCAGTTCCGTATTTTTTAATGCTAATACATATGTTTCAAAGGCGGATGGGTATGTTTTCAGGAAAAAGAACAGGTAATAACTGTGAGAATCCCGGATACATTAGTTGGTCCTTTTTATAGATCAATTTGGTAAGAGAATTACAATTTCTGAAGACACAGAGGGTATGTTGTTAGTTACTTTTCATGCAGTTGCGTCTGTTATCTTGCTTGGATGGTTACTAGGATTACAATATGTAGAGGTATTAAGCCCACTGAGTGTTAGGAATGCTATGATTGATTTAATAAAACAAAATATGGAAATCTATTCTAAAAAAGAATTGACGCAAATATGCGGCAATTCTTTTTCGTGTGCACGCGGCGCACGTCACTAATGGATGAAAGTTCCTAATCCGCCCTAGTAGTGGGAAGGATACAGCTAAGACCAAGGGTGTCCTATTCATAGAGTTGCTATGATTATCGTGAGGGGAATCTGAAGGAAGGTGGAGGCAAATCTCTGGTCTGACGAACAGAAATCACATCAGGCTATAGTTAAGGATAAGGCTGCCAAACAAACCAAAGTCCAATAACTACTCGGAATTAACTATAGTAAATGTGGCAGATGTATGGAGAGAAAGAAACGTGTGGTACCAAGGGAGGTCTCGTCAGCGGACGAAAACAGAGTATGAAGTCCGTCAGTAACAACGAATGGCGAGAAGTCAGCAGAAGCCATAGTAAACCAGTGGTTGCAAACACTGGCGAAGGGCTGAACTTTAGGAGACACAAGCAATGAATGTAACTGAAAGTAGATTTAAGAACAGACAACTTCATATGGAAGGCTATCTGCAAATGGTATCTGCGGAACAGAAAGAGTATGCAGAAGTGTTCGACTACTCTAAGATTGCTGAAAAAGAGCGGTGTCATCACAGACTATTGGACGAACAATCTTTTGGATTTGATTTTGCGAAAAGGCAATCTAAACAATGCCTATAAACAAGTCAAGAAAAACAAAGGAAAAGGTGGAATCGATGGTATGCAGGTGGATGAACTTCTGCCCCCTTCCTTAGAGAAAAACCAAGATTCCTTAATCCAAGAGATAAGGGAAGGAAAGTATAAGCCTAACCCAGTTCGAAGGGTAGAAATACCCAAGGAAACAAAAGGCGAATTTCGAAAGTTAGGAGTTCCTACTGTTGTTGATAGAGTTATTCAACAGGCAATAGCACAGGAATTATCGCCAATCTATGAGGAGCAATTCTCAGAAAATAGTTTCGGTTTCAGACCAAAGCGAGGAGCACACGATGCTCTCAGACAATGCCAAAAGAACGTAAATGACGGTTATGTATATGTGGTAGATATGGACTTGGAAAAGTTCTTCGACACGGTATGCCAGAGTAAGCTGATAGAGGTATTGTCACGAACCATCAAAGACGGCAGAGTCATATCTTTGATACACAAATATCTTAACGCGGGAGTAATCGCAAAAGGAATGTTTGAACGTACAGAGGTCGGTATGCCACAAGGTGGTCCGCTTAGTCCGTTGCTTAGTAATGTAATGCTGAATGAATTGGACAAGGAACTGGAAAGCAGAGGACATAGATTTGTCCGATACGCAGACGATTGTATGATTTTCTGTAAGAGCAGAAAAAAGCGCAGAAAGAACCTTTGAAGAACATCATTCCATTTATTGAAAAGAAACTATTTCTTAAAGTAAATCGGAAGAAAACAGAGGTGGCGCATATCAGCACAGTCAAATACCTCGGATATAGCTTTTACAGACATCAAGGAAAATGCAGATTTAGAGTACACCCGAAGTCAGTAGCAAAGATGAAGAATAGAATCAGAGAACTTACTGACAGGAACAAAGGGATAAGCAATGAAGTGCGAGAAAAGAAGTATCAAGAGTATGTGCGGGGATAGGTAGAATATTTTAGACTTGCAGACATGAAGAAACTTCTCCAGAAAACGGACGAATGGGCAAGACGCAGAATCAGAGCGGTCTATTGGAAACAGTGGAAGAAAATCAAAACAAAGTGCCGAATGCTGAAAGCACTAGGGATTAGAGGATTGGAAAGCCAAGGAATTAGCCAACAGTAGAAAAGGCTATTGGAAAATGACGAAAGTCTTGAACCAAATTTTTTCGAAAAAAATAATAGCCAGACTGGGATACACGTCCATGTCCGACTATTATCTAACAATATGTGAAAACTAAAGAACCGCCGTGTACCGAACGGTATGCACGGTGGTGTGAGAGGTCGGCTAATCAACTAATGGTTAGCCTCCTACTCGATTCTATGATAAAATTATATACAATTTTACTGTTACCAATCATGTAAGAAATAAGCAACCATAAGGAGGTTTTTGGTGTTGAAGGATTACTTATTAGGTGTTATGCAACAACACGAGCATGGTTTGTATATGTGTGAATTACCGACCGGCAATGGAAAAACTTTTGATTCAGTACGGGCAATGAAAGAATATGCAGATTCAATTGATGATGGTACAAAAATCATTTACTTGACAACATTAAATAAGAACTTACCGAAAGATGCATTGAGGGTGGCATATGGGAGTGAGGAGCTTTATAAGCGTAGTGTATTGAGATTACGCTCTAATTTTGATGAGGTTGTAGAAAAAAATTCTTGAGATTGAAGTGCCGGAGGAAATGAAAACGGATGCGTATCTTAAATTATGCAAGGATGTTTCCCTTTATCGTAATGCTGTGGAAAAAAAGATATGCCGATAAGGAATATATAAAAAGAATTGGCTGGCAGAATAACAGAAGGGGACAGGCAGCTTCGATATGAAATTACTAAACGTTTAAAGAATAGATTTCAAAACAAAGACACAGCGAAAAAATGCTATTAGAACTGATGCGAAATATAAATGGATTGGGAAATTGTATCCTGCGGTATTTACAGACGATTACAAAATAATATTAATGAGTGTCAGTAAGTTTATGAAGAGAAATTCTATTCTTATTGATTCTAGTTATGAGTTTTTTGAATTCGGATTTAATAGAAAACGCAGTAATTGTTATTGATGAATTTGATGCAACGAAGGATACTATACAAAGTGAGCTGATTGATAAGTCGTTGGCAATGCAGGAAGACTATATACAGTTGTTTCGTCAGATATATCGTACTTTTTGAATCAAACGATTTTTTCTTCTAGTATGAGACAAGCTATGGATGAGGTCGAAAAATCAGGGAATAGAAATACATTTACAACACTAATGGATGAAGCAAGAAAAATTGCAGAGGATTATCATGTAAGGTTAAGTATAAAAAACAAAAGAAGATTTAGTGGATCAGAGACAGATTTTTCTTGTTTAATGATGGTTCATTCCATACGGTTTTTTAAAAAGAAGGGGCACAGTATATCCGCTCATCCTTAAATAAAGAAGACAATCGTATTGATGTTTTCTTTGAGGGGAAAGATGATTTTTTTTCAAGAACAGAAACAAAGAGAAGGATATTGTGTTATATAGCTTATTGCGTGAGATTAATGTATTTCTTTTGCATTTTAGGTTATTTTCTATAGAATGGGCAAGAAATTACATGGAAATTATAAATAGTTCTAGAAGCGGTATCATGGATACGATGAATTTGGAGAATGCTATTAGTACAATCCTAAAAAAGATTAGAATTAACTAATAAGCAAAGAGATTTGTTGATGGGTGAAACATGCCGATGATTAGAAATAATCGTGAATTGATATTGGAGGATAGAAGCTTCTATCAAGTTGGCATGGAGTATTATGAATTTGAGGATAATGATTCTCATCATGACAATACGAATCTTAAATTTGTTAAGGTATATGATACTCCTGAAAAAATCATGTTATACCTTGCAGGAAAAAGCAACGGTGTTTGGAATATCGGCAACTGCTGAAGTTGATACAGTTGCTGGAAATTATGATTTGAAATATTTGAAGGAACAGTTAAAAAGAAAGGTTTCATAAGACGCCGGGTTATTTAAAGGACAAAACAAGAACTGCATTAGAAAAAAGATGGAGCGCTTATGCAGATGGCGAGATAAATGTACATGGGGAAGTAATCAGTAGTAATATACAAGGATTCAATGCAGAAGATTATTGCAAAACATTTATGAATGCAGAATTTGCACGTTATGCTTCAAACATTATCACCAATATAACAGATAACGAATATCAGATAATAAGATACTGCAATGTACTTAAAGCAATGTGCATTTTTAATAGGAATGAAGATATTCAATCAATGTTGTACTTGGGAATGGCATTGCCGAAAAAGAACAATCCCGGCATGGATGAAGGTGTTCTGCAGCAGTTGTTTGAATACTCTCAGATGGAGACTCAGCAGAGTAATAGTAGTGTTTGTTTCTTGAAAAGCGACAATTTTGAACAGGATAAGGAAGAATTGCAGCAGCAATTGTCATGTGGAGAAAAGATATTTGTTATGTCATCTTTTCAGACTATAGGTGCTGGACAGAATTTTTACAATATAAGATTCGAAAGGTAGAAAAGTTGTACGACTGGGGAGAGTTTACCGAAGGTGACAAGAGATTCTTATATAAGGATTTCGATGCATTGTATCTGGGGAAATATAACTAATATGACAGTAAATACATATCAGGATGAGAAAATAACGTCTCATGATTTGTTGCAGATGTTGTTTCAAATAGAGGAATTGTACGAAAACGGTGAAATGAATTATTCTGAAAAGGACCAAATGTTAAAGCTTGCGTTTCGCTCTTATACAGGAAGTGACCAATTTACTTTAAACAAGTTGTATAAGTTAAAGAGTGTAGTTGTACAAGCAAGCAGAATAGTTTTACAAGCGGTGGGGCGTATGTGTAGAACTTTTGTTAAGAGTCCGAATATATATTTTATTTGTTGAATCTGAGTTATTAGAAAAAATTATATGTTGGTGAATTAAAGAAACGAATTTTACCGCCGGAAATGAAAGCAATTGTGGATATGCGTGAGTCACTTGGAAAGGATTATTTACCGGAAGAAAACTTTATGTTAAATAAGGCAGAAAAAGATATCCTCGGTTGGTCTTTGGACGATACGGAGAATGTTGGCAAAGGATTGGACTGCTGAAAGTATGCAATTGTGGGAATAGTTAAGAGTGTTGGTATTACAGTATCCGACGGCAAGTACATATGACTGGCAGAATAATGAATATCTTCAAAAACTTTACATTACAAGTGGAGAAAAGCGGAACCAGTATATTTACTCACAGTATTCAGATTTCAATGATGTTACTATAGATTTTGGAAACGACAAGGTGGCATTTAAAAACAGTAAAAGAGCTAAAATAAAGGGGAATTCTGATGAAGTTGCTATTTATGAAATGAGTGAAAAGGAATCCGGTTTGCAGGCGATACTTAGATATCGGAATGAAAGCTCATTTTGAAGAAATGGGATATGCATTGAAATTTGAAATGAATGAATATCTTCTTAGCCCGGTATTGTTCCATAATATTTATAAAGGTGCATTGGGCGAAGAGGCTGGTAAGTTTATATTGAAAAAGAGAATTGGGAATTGAATTATCATCAATAACAGTGCCGGAATATTTTGAATTCTTCGATTATAAGCTATCTGATGATGTGTATGTTGATTTTAAGAATTGGAAGTTTACATATGTGCAGGATAGAGACGAAATCAGAAAAGATATATTGAGAAAGCTGGAGGCTATAGGGGCTAAACGGGTTTATATCATAAATGTTGTATCAGATAAAGATTACAAGCCGAGTGCCATAGTGGATCAGTGCTTGGTGGAGATTCCGATGCTTATAAGAGAAGATGGTACAGTGTGTTATGAAAATTTACATATGATTCGTAAGGAGGATTTCGAAAATGTTAACTAACAGAATTAATGTTACCTACAATATAGAAAATATTGATGCTGACTTTGATATTTTTAGGGTCGAGAAGGATAATAAGGATTATTACAAATACAATATCTTAGATTCGGCAGTATATGAATTTAAGGCGGCAGCAGTTCAGTGGACCTTTGGTGCAACTGCATTGGTGCTGTTCCGTAAGGGTGAAGTGACAAGAAAAGCAATTTAAAAAGAAAGTATTATGAAAGAGTATGAGGATGTAAAAATCAAAAAGATTGATTTGTTTGATAGCGAGCAGTGCAATAAATGTTTTTATTTTGAAAACAGATTACTTGCACAACTCCTGATAAATTCAATGAGAACGCCTAAGCATGAGGCTTTTTATGTATAATAATCTCACAGGTAAGCTTTTCTATCATGACCCATCATGGAGACATAAAGATAAATTAACAGGTAAGGTGAATTTTATCAGATTCTTGAGATTGTTGTTGATCCAGGGATGTATCTCAATTTGGAACATAAAACGTTCAAGAGGTATGATCGAGAAAGTAACGGATTGTATGTAATAGATTCAAAAGACTGGTGAGTTTAGAAAAAAAATTAAAGACAGATACCAATGTCATTACATACAAGGAAGGTTCCTTGCCGCATAATCACTTTAGAGTAGATAATTTTGATATATCTGATATTACGCATTTTAGGAAAAGTAAGATGGGCGTAATGGAGCAGTTTTAAGAGATGTGAATGATAATCTTTCTAAATATATGTCCATAGAAATTGTGGAGAGAGAAGATGCACAAGAATTTGATATCTCAAATTTGGAAAAGAAGGGAATATCAGAGCTTGAATATGGTGAAATGTTACAGAAAAAAGGGGTGTTGTAATTGTAGATGAAAATAACTCTGAAGTATCAAAGGATATTGTAGCAAAGCTCCAAGAGGAGTTGGAGAAGTATTATCATGTAAAGGCAGCGGTAGGAAACCTTTCGGAAGAAGCATATAATATCAGAATCATTCATGATGGTGAATATTATGCTGAAAATGAGATGCATGATCCACACAGTGATAACTTAAAAGGATATATTGTACAGCATATAACAGAAGAGGCCGAGCATTTTACAAATACAAAGGGAAGTTCTCCGGATATAAAGAAGATTGTTCAGGAACTTATAATAAAAAGGTGATGTAAGAGAATGTATGATTTCAATTTTTGATTTGGGAAAGACTTGATTCTGAAAAAGATTGGACCTTTGTTTTCAGAAAGAAGATAAAAACAAAATACGGTGAAAATGCAGCGCATATAAATCATGTTAATAAAAAAGGCACTCAATTATTTCCAATATTATCGTTTGAAAATTGATTGCAATGGTGAAATGGAATTTGATACATTTTGTGATAGTAATCAAGATGAAGCAGAAGAGTGGAACAAGATTTGTTATGCATATGATTTTGTAGAAGACAAACATCGCGGTGCACAGAATCAGGTAGAAGGATTAATGTATTCGGATATTGATAATATTCATGCCATATTGTTAACACGCGAAAAGACATTGCCTAACATATCAGCATTAATGAATACGCTTATGGAAACAGATGCAAAAGAAAGAGTATCAAAAAGAATTATTATTGGAAGCAATAGATGATTTTGAAAAAAGATAATATTGATTCAAGGGAATGCATTTCTGAATGGAAAAGTAAGGTGGCTGCAGAAACAGAAATGATTACCAAGAAAGCATTGAAAAAAGATTTTAAATATGCGCACAGGAATTGCATCAAAATTCAATAGGTTTTTACATGAAAAGTATGGAGTCCGGATTGATGGCGAGCTGAGAAAAGGGGGATTTGAAGCGACTTACCAAATTGGAAATCTCTTAAACATCAAGTACGAATACAATGAGAAAGACTACTTAGATGGACGTACATTTGTATATTATGTGGGGGCTAAGAGTAAGAGATTAGCATATCCAAATGCTTGTTGTATGCGTAAGGTGATTTCTTTGGGAGAAGAACTTGAATATGAGGAGGCTCTTCCGTTGATGGCAGTAGAATTTGTGCGTAATAGTCAATATACGGTTCTTCCATTTCCGTTTAAGTATTTGAGAGAATATATTAAACAGTGCTAATTTTTTTTAAAGATCTGTTGCATTTCATCTTAATCCAAACGATAATAATCTCGTGGCAACAGTTTGGCAACGCCATTCAGTAGGTCAGAATAAAATAGTGTAATTGATATATTAATATGCCCCATATGAGATCAAAACTTAAACAAAATAAGTTAAAAATACAACCCGGGACATAATGAGTTTGAATAATTACCACATCTCTGAAAAGCCTTATAAATGATATGCTCCCCATATGGTAGACAATGGAAATATCCAAAAATCTATCATATGAGGAGCATATTTTGTAAACAGTGAATACTGCGTATCACAATGTGCCGGAGATAGGAGAACTGATTTATGAGAAAGAGGTAGTGGTTGAGATGAATGTAAAAGATAATTCATTTTATTCGTATGTAGATTATCATGTCAGTACTGATGAGAAGAAGGTACGAATGGTAGGTGGTAATGGAAACGATGATGTACTAGCAGTATATGAGAAACTTAATAGCTTCTTTAAGCAAATTGGTCACGAAGCTGATTTTGACAGGCTATATGAGTTTAGTAGATGTTGTTAAAAAATGTTGTGGCAGATAAGGAAGAAAAGGTAGCAAGAGAACTTTTGGCATGTGGTTCATATAAGTACCTGAAAACATCAGTGAAAGCAAATGCTTTTAAGTTTGATTTAAGTGATACTGGTGGTAATTTGAAAACTTTTTTATGAGTGTGCTGGATAAATTGGGTGTGAAACTTGATGGGGATCAATTGTACGAGGAGTATCAGAAGATTTATGAGGAGACTGTCAGCAAAAATGAGATGTACGAGATGGAACAGGAGAAGCAGTGGAATAAAGGTAGAGGGAGATAATTTCTCTGCTTCTACTTCTTAACAGAAAACAACAGAAATAACGGCTGGAAATAACAAATTTGCGGAATTCACAAAACTAATCGTGAATTTAATTTTCAAGAACGCGAAAATTTTTGGAAATAAGTATATACAAACAAATGTTTGCATGGTATGATGGGTTAAGATATAAAATAGGGTTATATTTAACCCAAACGGAGGAAAGAAATGCAGACGATAAGTTACAAAAAGCTCTGGGAAGCTGTTAATTGATAAAGATATGTTAAAAAAAAGGATTTGGCTCAAAAAGCTAAGATTAGTCCTACATCCATCGCAAAATTATCCAAGAATGAGAATGTAAATACGGAAATTTTGCAGAAAATTTGCAATGCCCTTGACTGTGATATTTGTGACATTATGGAGATGGTCAGGGAGCAGTTCAGAGAAGGAAGGCGAGGGACAATATAATGATTAGATTAGCGACAGTTTTTAGTGGTATTGGAGCAATAAACATGCATTACAGAGAATGCAGATAAAAATGAGATAATTTTTGCTTGTGATAATGGCGATGTGTCAATTCTTACGAAGAAAATAGACATGAATATAGATGAAATAGGAAATGAGTTAAAAAGCTTTATCGAAGATTATTAAAAAGATACAATTTAATGATGAAGTCGAGGATTTGTATAAAAACCAGTTGGATGGCATGTTAGCAGAAGCGCTAAATGAATATGAAATTGTTTTAAGTAAGATTGATTCGTTTCCAAAACAAGATTCGAAGTTGATAGAAAAAATTTTAAAAAATGTTATTTCCATGAAGGGAGTAAAAGCTTCAAGAGTAAAGAATATAAAAAAAAAGTTTTTAGCTGAACTTGGACAGGGATCTGAGCAGCAGGCAAAACTTAGAGAATTGCAGGTTATACTTGAGGTTTCTAATGACTATAAAAAAAAGATAATTCACTTGAGGATCTTGGAAAAGATATTGAATTTGAAAGTGGCGATGATATTGATTGGAGAAGCATTTCGGAGTTGGTATATTCAGCTTACGAAAATTAGAAGCCCTATGTAGATTCTCTTTATGAAGGAATGGAAAAGAGAAAGAAGGTAAAAGCATCATATATGGCAAATTATAATATTAAAGATGAGCAGTTCCATTGGAACGTTGCCTTCCCTGAATGTCAAGCAATATGCTGGTCAGGTGGATCTCTTTGTTGGTGGAAGTCCTTGTCAATCATTCTCTTTGGTAGGTAAACAGCGTGGCTTGATGATACAAGAGAACACTTTTTGAGTATGCCGACTGATTGATGAAATAAAACCGAAGATTTTTTATTTATGAAAATGTAAAAGCTGTTACCACACATGATGGAGGAAAAACATGGGAGAAAATGCAACAGGTTTTTTTCAGAATTGGGCTATAAATTTACATGGTCGATTTTGAATTCAAAGAACTATGGTATTCCGCAGAATAGAGAACGATTATTTGTTGTAGGATTTCGTGAGGATTTGGAACTGGCAAAAAAATTTAGTTTTCCAAATCCAATTCCGTTAAGGAAAAAAATGAAGGACTTTCTTATGGATAATGCTCCTGGAGGATATTTTCTCCCGAAGAAAGGAGTAGAATTTGTAACAAAAAGAAAAAAATCTTTCAAAACGATTCACGCAAATTGATGGTGAAGTACAACTATGTCAGAAGAAGAATCAACAGTTTAATTGGCATGGTGATTTTGTTTTTCAGTCAGAAGAGGATGCGAAAGAGAAAGAGATACCGAACTTGAAAATATTTTTTATCCGAAAAAGTAGTTAAATATGTAATGGCTACAGGAACAAAGAATTTTTATAGTAAACCAAAGACTGACTTAGATATTGCGAGACCATTACTTACGACCATGCACAAAAATGCATAGAGCTGGAGTTGATAATTATGTTACAACAGATGGAAGATTGAGAAAGCTTACACCAAGAGAGTGCTTTACGTCTTATGGGATTCTCAGACAACTTTAAGATAGTAGTATCAGATACATCTATGTATCAGCAGGCAGGTAATTCGATAGTAGTTGATGTTTTGATTCATATTATGAACAAAGTTATTGAGAGTTGCCCATCTTTAGTCGAGGAGGAATAGAATTATGTCATTTACACCATTTGCTAGGATATAGGAAATTTTACATTGTTTAAATCTTAAAGCTTGCTGAAGTCCTGGAGTGATTTGCAGAGGCAACTTAAAAAGGTTAAATATATCGCCTCATCAACAGCAACCCGAAACGAAGTACAATG
>VOFJ01003631.1_pt1 | contig 29622 bp, 51 predicted proteins | sample 5384081 | NCBI WGS metagenome assembly VOFJ01 (sample SAMN12384729, study PRJNA508395) | human gut metagenome | isolation source: healthy gut I | host: Homo sapiens | reverse complement strand
AAAACAAATTATAAAGTCAAAGTGTGAATCTATAGTAGCGGTTTTGACTGCTGAGGACAGATTGAAACGCATTATTCAGGCAGAAGCAGAGAGAGATCTTTCGCGTAAGTAATATGAAAAATATCCACGCACCCCTTGACAAAAGCTTTCCAGATGTCTCTGTACTGTTTGGATTGAAGATCACAAAAATGCCGTCGGACGTTTCCCCATTCACGCACCGCCGTTGATCCGGAATGCAAGCTTTTCGTCGAGACCGTCCACGGAAGTGATGTTTGCGTTGACATCGTCTGCATTGGTAAGACGAAGCCCGCATGGGCTTTGCGGAAGGCGATCAGTCCCTTGTAATAGTTATAAACATTCTGATAAGTCTCATCTTCTAACGTATCCCATTTGATACTGTTGACAGAATCCGGGGTGTAGCTGTTTTCAAAAACCGCCGGAGGCATCGATCTTGGTGCGGAGCATTTTTCTTCGCCTGCCTGCAGGAATGGAACGCCCTGCAGTCATGTAACGGCGGCAGAGAGATTGTTCGGGGCGTGATACGGTCCTCTTCTTTCTGGAGAGCGCCTGGCGTTGATCTCGGTGATGCGGCTCAATGTAGTGCCTTCCGGCATTATCGTGGCAGGAGGCGTGCTAATGCCTGAGCCGGTGTGGTGCCACCAGTCACCTGCCTGACCTTAAAAGCGCCTTTTGACGGTATTTGGGCAAAGATCAAAGGCTCCCGAGACATAACCTTCCTTTGTGGTGTAAAGACGTGACCTTTCAAAGCGTCGCGGAGCGTATCGCTGAAAAATGCAAATCCCGGAACATCGGTGGAATTTGACTGCGTGGTCATTTTATAGCCGTCTTTGGTCACAGCAGTAGTATCCATATTACATCCCTCTCCATAGAAAATGACATCCGGGTGGGTTTTTGTGAACTTCTGTGACGACCTCGTTGATCGCGTTTCGGTGTCGATCAGTCCGACAAGGTCAAAAACGGAAACCGTCGATGTGGTATTCATCTGCCCAGCATTTGACTGAGTCTACAATATATATTTTCTCACCATGGAACGCCGGAGGCGGTGTCATTTCCACACAGTCGGAGCCGTTGAGTATTTTCCATCCGCATCCACACGGAAAAATAGCCTCGGCACGATCTGATTTTACACAGAAATCTGACGCATTGTATACATGATTGTAAACCGTCCATGATCACACCTCGGATCTGGTTGTCGTGAAGTGTTTTACCATCTGTTTCATCTCGGAAACACGGACGGCACCGTTTGTGAGATCGGTGGAATAGGAACCTTCCGGGACATTATAATTTTCGGTTGTATATGTGGCACCTAAGTCACTGCCGGAGTAAATAGAAGATTTTTTCAAATTTTTTCTGTAGAATAAATATTTGACATAATAATTAGATACTCATTCCCTTCAAATAAAATCATATAACGTTTGGTTTCGATTGGCATATTTTTATAACATGAACTGGTTTTGGTGAAAGTGTAACATAATTAAAAAAATAAATAAATATATTTTAGTTATACTTAAAAACATGAAAAAGGAAAAATCAATGGAAAATCATCGGCATTGTGACATTTTGTGCTATAATCATAGGGATTTTTTTGAAGGGAGCCAAATACCATGGCAAAAGAATATTCTGTATACGAATTAAACCGTATTCAACATCATTAAGCAGATGCGTCCGGTTTTGAAGAAGGAGGCGCTATTTCGGATGGAACAAAAAGATTACCGCGATCCGGACGGAACCGAGGCAGGAGAAAAGGTGATGATCCGTTTCCACCGGAAGGAATAACGTGGATATCGTCTGGCTTTTTGCACAGATTAGAACATTATAAAAATGAAAACAGAAAAGCAGATCGTGAATTTGACTATTATGCGGTTGAGATGACAATGGAGAGGAGCCGTTTTACTATTATTTCGAGGTGGCCCGGTCTGCCGCGATGTCTCCTTGACCGTTATGGTGTGAGCAAGGAGCGGCGGATGCTTACCGGTTCTGCATCATTCCGGGATTTTCCACACCGGAGTGGTCAAAGGGAGCCGTCATGTACCAGATCCTTGTGGATCGTTTCTACAATGGTGATCCGGCTAACGATGTATTGACGGATGAGTACTATTATATCCAGACACCGAGTAAAAAACGTGGAGGATCAAATCAGTGTCCGTCCGGATTTTCTGTTGGAGAGTTTTACGGCGGAGATTTAGAGGGCGTGACAGAAGTTAGGTTACTTTACAGAATCTTGGCGTAAAGTCATTTACTTTAACCTCGCTTTTGTATCACCATCCAATCACAAATATGATATTCAGATATGACCATATCGATCCACATTATGGAAAATTGTGGTCGATGAGGGGGAGCTTTTGCAATCCGGGACAATTTGATAACAGCAAGCATGCGACACGTTATGTAAACCGTGTGACAAATTTAAAAAATTTAGAGGCAAGTAATGCTTTTTTTGCGGAGCTGGTCAGGGAATCCGCCAGAGGAATGAAAGTTATTTTAGACGGTGTGTTTAACCACTGCGGTTCGTTTATCAAAATGGTTAGACCGGGAAAAATCTATCACGTGAGGTTACGAGGACGGTGCATTTTGTCGAAAGAGAGCCTCACCGCAGTTTCTTCGGTTTCCGGACAGAAAACGGCTGGCCGGATAACACCTCTTTATGAGGGGTGGTGGGATTATGACACGCCGCTAAAAATTAAATTATGAAGACTCGGAAGAGCTGTACGATTAAGTATTCTTGGCATCGCAGCAAAATGGGTGTCAGCACCATTATATGTAGATGGCTGGCGTCTGGATGTTGGTGGCGGATTTAGGTCATTCCTCAGAGTTCAATCATAAATTTTGGAGGGATTTTCGAAAAGCAGTTAAGACAGCCAACCCGAAGCACTTATTCTGGCGGAGCATTATGGCGACCCAAAAAAGACTGGTTGTAGGTGACCAGTGGGATACAGTCATGAATTACGATGCCTTTATGGAACCTTGACATGGTTTCTGACAGGAATGGAAAAACACAGTGACGAGTATATCCCGGAAAAAAAAAGGGAAAGGCGGATGATTTTGACGGGAGCTATGCGCCACTTTTTATGGCAAGTGCTTCCAGACATCCCAGTTACAGTGTGCGATGAATGAATTATCCAACCACGATCATTCGAGATTCCTGACAAGAACCAACGGAACAGCAGGACGGTGGGAAACCCATGGATCGGAAGCCGCAGAGAAGGCGTCCTTTGGGATTTTTCCGGGAAGCAGTTGTTGTTCAGGATGACATGGCCGGGCGCACCGACGGTTTATTATGGGGATGAGGCAGGCGTGTGATTCACCGATCCTGATAACCAGTTTGAACCTATCCATGGGGAAAAAAGAAGATGGGTGCTTGTGATTTTCACCGGGATATGATCCGCATTCATAAGAAAATGAAGCCTTACGCACCGGTTCCCTAAAGCTTTGCAAGGGGAAAGCGACATATATTGTGTTAAGCGGCAGGTTTAACCGATTACGCAGCAATTTGTTGTGATCCTGAATAATAGCGATGAGAAGAAGGAGATCACAAAGGAAGTATGGAGTATCGGTATTCCAAAAAAATTGTAAGATGGAGCGTCTTCGATCATCACCACGGAGGCTGGCTATTCGCTCATGCCGAAAGAATATGAAGTGGAAGATGGAAGGATCACCGTCACGCCGCCGCCATTATTCGGCCGGTGCTGAAATATAAAGTGTAAAAATATAAAATCTTATCTTTGCACAATGAAAAATGATATAAAGATAATCAATCCCCTGTCAGGACATTTTGTGCGACAAGAATGGGCAGATTCCTCTGAGTGGCCAAAAGGGGACAGACTGTAAATTCGTCGCAACTTGCTTCGGTGGTTCGAATCCAAATCTGCCCATTATCATATGCCGGCGTGGCGGAACTGGCAGACGCGCAGGACTTAAAATCCTTGTTGTAGCTTGATACAGTACCGGTTCGATTCCGGTCGCCGGCATTAAGAGGTCTCAAGTGTTGAAGTTCGTTCAGCATCTGGGGCTTTTTATTTTTTTTGAAGAAAGAAATCCACCAGCCCACAGATCCTGTGGACGGCGGATTTTTTTCTGTGATCTTATTGTTTTTGACCGGAGCCTGATATCTTGCGGTTGGATTCACGTGCCCGATCAGTGTCGCACGGAGCTGTGTGCGGCAGATTGAATGTGATGTACCAGGGAGTTTAAATGGCGTTAATATTTTCCGAGTTCACTGCGTTCTGCCGGATAGTGGTAAGCGGTGGCTCTAGCATGGAGGAGATCGGAAATGTCATCGAATCCGACCACGCTGGATATTTTCCGGCACGTGAAACCGCGGAGCTTGCATTCCGTGGAATAACACCGGATGCGATCGTGTCATTGCCGCAGATGATCGCAGTGCTACCCGCACCCAAAAAGTAGGAACGTGATACTTTGCACTGTCTGCCACATAATAGCCGGTAAACGGTCAGGTTCATTGATCTCAAGACCATGTGCTTTTCATGTTGCGTAGGGCTTCCTGACGCCGCAAGCTGGATACCATGGAGTGCAGGGAACCATTTAAAAGGCAATTTTTGTGACCGAGTGTGTAGAGATGGTCAACTGCCGCACGATTCCCCAGTTGTCCGTTCCAATGTAAGCAACATTCGATTCTTCAATATAATAGTCGGCATGGTGGTTTGTTCTAACTGTTTCATCCATCTGTCGTGAAGGGCGAAGCCGACGAGAAAGGCTCCACAGAAACCATTCTTTTAACATATAGGTGTCATATTTTTCTTGCGAGCTGGAATGCCGGGTGTGACCGGAATGACTGTCACATCAGTTGTGGCGGAACGCATTCTGTTTGAATCAGGACAATTTCATAACCAAACTGTGTGGCAGCTTCATAGTCCATATTTTCAATGAAAATCGCAAGTTTTGCGGTTTCTACTTTTTGGATCGTTTGGTCGCATCCCATTTCCACTGCGGTATCACAAGACCATCTGTCTTAATTCATCGCAATATCGCTTGCTCCGTTTCAAACCTTTGGAGACGAGTGCTGACGGATACACACCCAGACGATTTGCTATATCTTTTGATCGTAGCCAAGTCTTTATCCTCTTTTTGTTATAATTATTCGATACTTCCCTATTATATAGAACGAATTTGTTTCAAAGCCTGCTCAGAGATTTCAAAAAAGTTTCGAACAAAACGAGAAAACTTCTGTCATTTTACACAAAAACAAATATAAAAACGTGAAAATAGCAAAATCGATATTAATATTTGCAAATTCGTTGACAAAAAACGTTTCAATAAACTAAAAAATTACCTCAGATACGAAAATCTCACGAAACAATCTTCGCTGTATAGGCGTTTTGAATGCGGATCATTCCAACAGAACGGAGTGAAATGAATTGGGATCAAAAGAATCTCGACCAGAGGAGCAGGAGTCCTGCTGGCAATCACAAGCTACCATCTTCATATGGAATAGAAACATTAGGGAAGTCGCATTCCAATTTGTTGATTTACTTGTCGATCTCAGCAGAGGTACTGGCAGGTGCTTCCGATCTATCTCCTACCAGTTTTGAAAACAAATCTGTATTTCAGTCCTGTAATTCCGCATTTAAGCCGGAAACCCATATCTCATTGATCTTCGGATGATTCGGTGAAGGATGGATTGTTACAGGAGACGGAGATCCGTGGCTGTCTGATTATTCTCTTTATACCGCATTGAAACGGCATTTTGAGATATAGAATGGCAGAGCTGGGACGTGCCGCTCAGGGACAGAGATCCGAGGCAGTGAAAGAGTATCAGAAATATTACATAATGACATCATGTTTTGCAATTTTGCACAGTACGAGTAAGCAGTGGATGCAGCTGAAGCAGTACGCAAAAAGCGTGGAGCAGATCATCGGTGATATGCCAATTGTATGTCAGACAGCGTGGATGTATGGGCACACTGAGATGTTTTACTTGAACCGGATGGAAGACCGAATGTGGTCGCTGGAACGTCATGGAAGAGGATGATTGCATGGTGGAAGGCAAGAATGCTTGAGAACATGGAATTATTTGATGTGACCGGTTAGACCATTTTTCTCGGTCTTGAGGTTACACCGTTTCTGCAGATGCAGAAGACGGAAGAAATGGCAAGTGGAGCAGCCGACCGGGCAGGAAACTGACAGATGCCATGACAGAGGTTCTGGGTGATATGTGGTCAATCAAAGGGCGGGCTTCCGAGGAAAAGTTAAAGACAAAAACCGGATGGCCGGGCATTAAGATTTTAATGTTTGCCTTTGATGATGACACCGCGAATGAGCATCTTCCACATAACTATCAGGACACGAACATGGTCGTATGCGCAGGAACTCACGACAACGAAACGATCGTTGTTATTTCCGGATAAGTCAGATACGAGCCTGGCATATCTGTATGAGTATCTGAACATTCATTATAAGACTGATCCGGCAGAGATGTGGCCATTATCCAGATGCAGGATCTGATGAAGCTTGGAAATGAAGCCAGAATGAACGCACCTTCCACGGTGGGACGCAACTGGCGCTGGCGTATCGGAAAAGATACTTTGAGCGAAGAACGGAGAGCATGGATACGGACTCTGGCAACCGTATATCGCAGATAACAAATACGCTATAAGATGCATAAGCATTTTATATAGAAGTCTTATTCTAAAAAGGAGAGGAATCAAATGAAAAGAAAGCAATTCATTATTTGTTGTCGACTATGACAGCTACAATGACAGCAGCAGGTCACGGCGACAAACAGGCAGCAGACAACACAACTGCAGGAAACGATGCGGCACCTTCTACAGAAGATCTGATGATGCAAAAAGAACAGAAGAGAGCAAGCGGCGAGCGGTACATTGACTGTATGGAGCCCACAGGAAGATCAGGATACAGGCTGGATACAAGAAAGACGCATTCAACTGATGTCACATTTGAGTAATTACTTAGTTGATGTAGCTTCAAAATCAACTTATCAATGATGCAGACGGAGCTGGTCTTGCAGGTTTACGTAAACGCTGTATTCTCCTCGGTACGGAATGCAGAAGCTGTAAAAAGAAGCACTCGGTGACAACATGGGTGTTGCAAGACTTCCTGAAACAGACTGCCAGATGGAAATCGCTTCATCGGATCTAAAGCAATCGGTGTAAGCCCAAAGTGCTGAGGTACACGGGTTGCTATGGCATTTGGCGGCTTACCTTGCGGGTGGGGACAGCTCAGAAAGATCACTACGATATGAGAAACATCCTTCCTACAAACACAAACATTGCAGTTGATGATGAGATTGCAGCAGAGTTGCGAGACGCAATGATCAACACATCTATCATGCAGCCTATTGAGTACCTGAGATGAGTAACTACTGGTCACCAGCTGAGAACATGGGTAAAAGCACTTGCAGCTGGCGAGGTCACTGATAACAGCGCAGAAAACAGACAGCAGATATGAATACAGACAATGAACACAGACCAGACACAGTAAAAGAATACAGAAGATTCTTACATGTAAAATACAAACTCGGGGCGCATGAGCGCTCTGAGATTGTTTAAAGGAATCTATTTTTATTTTCAAGCGGAGGGCTATAACGTGATACAGGCTGGAGAAAGAAGAGTTTGCGGATCCATATACCGTGACCGGTGCGGTTACAAAAGGAAACATCATTACAAAGCTTTCCCTGCTTATTATGGGCTTGGGTAATATCGCACACAGACAGATCGCAAAGGACTGATGTTCTCGTAAGCTGAGAGTGGATATATATGGTTTATGATCCAATCCTGGAATTTATAATTTATCCATGTTTCCACCATCGATGGAGAGAGCAGGAAAAGTCTGGAATGAAAGAAAGTATCTATGAGTACACTGCCGGTGATCAGTCATCGAGCTGTCGTACGAGTTGCGGCGATTTGGATAGTACATGGATGTTTATCGTTGTGGCTGGAGGAGCATTAAAAGCTCTTATATCAGAAGTGCTTGCAAAATCAGGAGAAAGCACCTGAACGCAACTGAAGACTTCCAAGAGTTTGTTTTGATCAAAACTTCCATAAATTATTGCAGCAGCGCCGATCATGGGCATCGATCTTTCACGATCCTTCCACTGATCTATAACCATTTTCCCTTGGCATTTCACACCATGACGCAAGGTAAATGATCAATTCGGTGATATTTGACCTGGGGTTGGGCTCTTGCAGACTTGCCATCTCCAAATTTTGAACGACAGTATCGGTAAGCAGAGTTCTGGTCCGTACTGACATGGACGATCACCTGGGCGATTTTTGCAACAGCATGTAAACTATATTTTCGCATGATCCTCGCAATCGTGATCAACCGTAAAGAGATCACATTTTTAAGTGAGCTTCTGGAGATTCTGCTTGTATTATCCCTAAATGCAGTACCTCAGTTTGTTTCCCTGCTGATCATGAGAAGTATGTTGAGCCAACCGGTATCGTAAAATCACTTTATTATTAAAAAATATGGTCTGACTGGATACGGCAATTTCCATTTTTCTCAAGTGCGACATGCAGCCAAGAGTGACAGTTATCGTGATCAACCTGTGGGTAGGTATCCCATATAATGTTACCAGGTAACAGGTATTTTACAGAAACATCTCCGGTGAATTATATGAGGCAGCTGAAGATTGATGGAGCTAATGTAATCCAGATATTCTTCAAGATCACATTGCCATATATGTTATTTGTCATGACAATTTATACTTCCTCATTACACAGTTTACCGGAAGTTTTCATCAATAACTTCTAACTGCCACCACCTGTCCGGCGGTAATCCGACACCGCGATGCAACAGCCGGTAAGACAGATCTGCTTGTTACATGGCTGTACAAACTGACCGTTGATAAGAACACTACAACTTAGGTGCAGTAGTGATATTATGACGTTCATTACTTTGCGATGGTGCGCTGGTAACATATCATGACACCCGCATCCTACAAAAGATGAGGAGTTCCGTAATGAGTAAAAACAAGTGACATCTGGCACCAAAACAAAGCAATTGGCCAGAATATTATTATCCATATTTTTTCTGGCAATCCCTGTCATTCATCTGAAGTTTGCTTTGATTTTTCTGGGTAGTCCCTGACAAGGTTTCCGCGGTGAGAAAGGTTCTTACATGTGCCACTTTTCTTTCCCGAAGACTTAGCCGATCAAACTTATGTGAAATTATTCACAGAATACAAGTATTTTGAACTTCGAAAATGTTTGTGAATACTTTTATCATTGCGATTTTTACATGTATCATTTCAACCATTTTTTGTACTTTCGGTATCTTATACAATGTCAAGAATGCACGTTTTTAACATGAAAACCATTTATAGTCAATGGCTTAATGATCCTCGGATTGTTCCCATCGCGCTTATGTCCATACGGTCGCTGTTTACTATATTTTTTAAAGGCTCTTGGACTGGCAGGGGATCTATGATCCGTATCAGCTTTTGATCATCGTATTCTCAGCAGCAGGATCCGGTGTTGGATTCTATGTTGCAAAAGGTTTCTTTGACGATCCCGAAGGCGCTGGACGAGGCTGCGATCATCGGTGGGGGCAACAAGATGGCAGGTATTTACCGCCCAAAAATTTTGCAAAAGCGCCACTCAGAAGTAAACCCAATTATTGTTTATACCATTTTGACATCCTTCAATAGGATAGTAAGGTAGACTTCATTTTAAAGGTTATCTGCCGTACTGCTACCTGCGCGTAATATCTATCGGTCTTTTTTTGGAAGATGCTTGAAAAGAGGCAGTGACAGCTGGGCAATACCTGTTTTTGCCGCAGCGACGCAGTTGTATGGTATCCATTCCGATTGCAATTCTGTTCTGCTTACTGACACAGAAATTCTATGTAGATGGAATGAGTGGAGCTGTAAAGGGTTAAACCAGGCGGCGGATAAGTTTTGGCTGTGTGTGGGACTGTTGTATGAGGTGAAAATCTTGATACAGCAGGAAAAAACGTTTGATCGCGCCTGTTGCCGGTGCTGAATCGCTTGTGGAAATGCCCAGTGGAACTGTGGATAATACAGAGACAATGCCGGGAGAGTGAACAGACATGATACAGAAAGCGAAGCGAAGTCGCATTGTCTTTTGATGCGCAGGTCAATACGGAAGAGTATGATTGATGACACCACGCACTTAGCCAGCGCCGAGCCACAGCTTTTGGCGACAGTGACGGGACGGAATCGGTGATCTGAAGGATTACCGAAAAATGATTATATCAATGACGGTGATCCTGGGACGGACACGGATCTGGGATGCAATGGTATCTGGCTGATGCCGGTCATGCCGTCCACAACGTATCATAAATATGATGTGACGGTGATCCGGAGTACGGGACGATGGACGATTTTACGACACTTGTAGATGAATGCCATAAGCGTGGGAATCAATGTGATCATCGATGTCATGAACCACCACATCTTCACAGCATGAGTGGTTTCAGACTGCATACCAATATATTTGCAGGGTCTTCCGAAAGTGAACCAGATGCGTCGTGAGAGTGCCTCTTTATGTAGATTATTAAGTTATAATTTTTTCCAAAGAAAACTGGAAGCGTTATTATCTGTGGAGGGAACAGACTGGTACTATGTGAGGCACAGTTCTGGAGCGAGATGCTTGATCTCAACTGGGATAATATGATGTTAAAGACAGAGTTTGAACAGATCGGTACAGTTCTGGCTGGATCTCGGAGTGGATGTGTTTTGCCCGATTGATGCAGTAAAGGAATTTATTCGGGCGCAGATGAAAAATATTGCAGTCCCTGACCTGGTTTAATGATATGGTGAAATCCAAAAAGAGGATGCATATCTGGTCGGAGAGGCATGGAATGATTACAATGTTCATGCGAAATATTATCAGAGTGCGCATGGACAGTTTCTTTTGATTTTACTTTTGCGGATAAGGACGGTATCATCGCAGACACAGTGAGAATCAATGGCGCTTCCGCTTTACGGAAAAGAGTCTTGTCAATACGCGGAGCGCTACAGTGATGACGCCACTGACGCACCGTTTCACCAATCATGATATGGCGCGGAGCGGGTTATTATCCGGCATTATAGTGAAGCGCAGAACAAAGCTGAAATGCAATGAATCTTCTGATGTCGGGAAGTGCATTTTTTATTATGGGGAGGAGCTTGGAATGAAAGGCTCCGGAAAAGATGAAAAATAAGCGTGTTCGATGTACTGGTCGACGGATGCCGATGCTACGGGTATGTGTGTGTGATGTAATTCCAAAGGATATGGACGATATTAAGATGAAGTATGGCAGTTTAGAGGAGCAGGAAAACGATGGTAATTCCATTTATAACTTTGTGAAACAGACGATCGCATTGCGGAATGAGTATCCGGTGATCGCCAGAGAAAGGTCGCATTTTGATGAGGGATTTCGGATGATACGGTGCTGCGTGATCCGGAAAACCTGTGATGAGGGACAATCGACGCTGGTGTTCAATACTTCAGGAGAAGGCACAGACGAACGATTTGGGAAATCAGCCTCGGAGCAACGGAAGACAGGAAATATCCATTGCAGATCGCAGGAGTTTTTCGTGATTGGTGAACGGAAGCCGCTGTTCTGATGAAGAACAAGCTTACCATACCTGCGTATTCGGTCGTGATCTTAGAGCAAAAAAAGAATACTTCTTCCGGATAACAGAAATCCCCTCGGTATGAGACTGGCCTATCGGGGATTTTACTTGAATCTGAAAGCTTTTTGGTATATAATAGTAATATCAAAGACGAAAAATACAGGTGTTGTGGAAATGCGTGTTTAAGAGAAATCTGAGAACAGATGAAGCGGAAAGTCAGAACAAGAAAGCTGGGGATCAAATTTAAAATACTGATCCCGGTATGTGTATGTGTACTCGTTGTCTGTGTGGTTATGGGAGTGCCCCTGGCAAAACATAACCGCCAAGACGCATGGTTGAGATGGGCGTTCAGGAGGTGACATGGCGGCAGATCTGGCTACCGGCGCGATGGCGACGAGGTGGAGCAGATCGTTCCGGGCAGAAGAAAGCGATGCATATAAAGGAGTCCTGGCGCCTTTAAAAAAATATGAAGGACAGCTGTGGGATTGTGGCTTATCTGTATACTTTATATACCGATGGGACAAATGTTTATTACGGAGTAGATGTGAAGCAACTGAAGATGTTTATTCGATCCTTTTGCTGACTCCTCTATGAGGAGTTAAAATCTGTATTTGAAGGACAGGAATATGTGCAGGGATTATATTGATGAGACGGAGGATGGGAGACCTGATCACAGCTCCGCTGCCGATCACAAACAGCGCAGGAAAAGGGTGGCAGTTCTGGGGTGATTATGATTTAATCTGATATTACTGCCCGGCTTGAGGCATCACTTGTGGGAGTGGTCAAGATTGGTGCGGTCTGCATTGTCCCGGCAGGGCGGTTCCTCAGCATCATTATTTCAACGATCACGAGAGGTCTTCAGAAAGTGGATTAATGCAAGATTTATGAGATCGTGCATAATGAGGGAGATCTGACATGACTGGACATCAGTGGAGATGAGGGATTGGAACTCATTTGAAGTCAATGCTTTGATGGAGACCAGGGTATGGTGAAGATCTCAAACAGTTTAAGAATTTTATTTAAATGGTTCGTCACAAAGATTGCACAAAACTTCTTTACGGCCGACAGAGGTGAGAATATCACAGACGTTTCCCGCAACTATGGAGGAATGAGTGCGAGCAATGGAGGAGACAAACGCTTCACATGAGCAGATCAGCACCTCAGTGGGACAGGTGTATCTCCATCGATGCTTAGCGGCGACGTCGGAGCACTTGCGAAAGAAAAGTCTTCCAGTGGCGAAATGAACTGGACGACGCAGACAGTCAGTCCGCACAGAAGCCTCAAAGCAAACAGCTTAGGGAGGTTGCAACGCAGGTGGCCGACATGGCACAGAAATTGAATGAAGATCGAGCAGGTCCCAAGCGGTGCAGGGAGATGGCACGGCTTGCGGCAGTATTATCGAGGATCACCGTCTGGACCAAATCTGTTGGCGTGATGTGACAGTGAGGCAGCAGAGGGCGAGGAGAGGCAGGGAGTTTTGCAGTCGTGGCGATTGAGATCGGAAAACTTTAGCGCCAATTCGGCAGAAGGCGCAGAACAGATGATACAAAGTGAGCCTGACGGTAGTTAGCGAAGGCTATTAATGGTCTGGCACAGAGGCAGAAAATATGAGATTGCGGGAATACTGCTATGGATGGTTATCAGCAGTTAGTGAAGCGGAGTGGGATTTACAACAAGATGCAGGTGATATGAATACCATTATGGAAGATTTCTAGGTGGCACTTGAGGCAAATTACTGAAAGCCATGGATGAGATCAAAAGAAATCGACTACAGCAGTGTTGATCTTGCTGTCGAAGAGCACAAGGGGCATTGTAAATGTGGCACAGATCTTGTTAAGGAAGTGTGGGGAGATATCCAGAAAGCGGCTGATCATAACAATATGAGATCGCAGATCTGAGGTGGAAACGGTTTAAGCTGGGTAACGGAGATTGTAAATCATATTGAAATAAAAAAATCGTGCGAACAGAAACGTATCATGTTTGCACGATTTTTTTTTTAATAGTGTTCAGTTCATAACATAAATGAAAGAAATCAACAGCATTCCTTTGTTATCAGTTGCGTATGCAATGCCGAAAGAGACCGTTCCGGTGTAGTAACCGTAGTCAGAAAGCCATTGGTTGTCGTTCGGTTCCAGACCGCAAGGGAGTGTCTCACCGGTTTCGAATCTGCTGCATAGACGATCATATCTTTGTACTGTTCTAATTCATCCATGCTGTTAATCCGTGGCAGGCATAAGACTTCCGGCATCAGCGTATTGCTGGAACACAAATTCCGGTGCAAAAAAGAACGTCGGCATCACCGACAAAAGTTTTAAAAGTCAGTTTCTGGTTACTATAGTAGTTTGTGGAAGAAATTATCGTCATCAGAAAAAAGTGATGGAGGTATCTACGGTAACTTCTTCTTTCTTGTAAAGCCTTCCTGTTCAAAAAATTCATCTGTGGAAAAACGCTTTCTTCATAAGGATTCAGGGGTATTTACCATCACTATATCTAAAAACACTTTCCCTATAGGCAGCATAATGTACGATCATAGAAATGACAAACGCCACAAGGCAGATGGCGAAGAATGATGTGCCAGCGGTAATAGTCCCAGATATATTGCACCTTTGCTTTGCGGGAAAGGTCTTTGAATGCAGTTTTTCTTTTTCCATAGGAAAACCTCCGTAATTTAAATTATAAAAAAACGAGTTCCTTTCGAAACTCGTTCCCCCTAAAAAAAGCGGGGTGATGGGAATCGAACCCACGTATCCAGCTTGGAAGGCTGGTGGTCTACCATTGAACTACACCCGCAGATGCCCAGTTCCGAATCGAACCAGAGACACAAGGATTTTCAGTCCTTTGCTCTACCAACTGAGCTAACTGGGCTTGTTGCTCACAACAAAGATTATTTTAAAGGAAGGAACCTTTGTTGTCAAGCAAAAAAATGAAAATTATAAATAAGGAAGAATATCTTCACAGTAGCGCGCAGTACCTCTCCGACACTCCAGGCCTGGGCATAACAGCCGCGGGGATTGTGAGGTGCATCCCCGTCAAAGATTTCAGAGATGGAACCGATACAGCCGGAATCCGTCAGATGTTTTCTCACAGGCTCTAACATGTGGACGGCATTTTCGGCAGCAAGAGGAGGAGTGGTGGTTCACTTTCATATAGGCACTGAAAAATCCACCGAGCAAAAAGCCCCAGGCAGTTCCCCTGATGGTAAGCGGCGTCTCTCTTTTTGCAAGAGAGCACCGCAGTAAATGCCATGGTAGTCCGGATGATCCGGTGCGAGAGCGAAGTCCACAGCCGACAAACAACTCTTTTCCACAAGCGCGACAACTGCTTTTTCCTGTTCCTCCGGGAGCAGGGAAAATGGAAGGGATACGGCATAAATCTGGTTTGGACGGATATGGTCGTCCGGCTCGTCACCATCCACAACATCAAACAGGCACTGGTTGGAGGAATCCCAGAACTTTGCGTTGAAGGATTCTTTTTACCTGATTGGCGCGTGTGCGGTAAGCAGAAGCCATCTTCGTCAAATTTTTCACAGAGTGATTCCATGATCCGTAAAGCGTTGTACCACAGTGCGTTGATCTCCACCGGTTTTCCGTGGCGCGGTGTTGCTACCCAGTCACCGACGCGGACATCCATCCAGGTGATCTGGTCAAGACCGCTTCCGGCGTGGATGAGCCCGTCGTCTTCCATATAAATGCTGAAATCCGTTCCTTTTTCATAGGCGGAGATGATCTCTTTTAAATGAGGGAAAAATCTGTTCTTTTACAAAAGCTTCCGCCTCAGCGACCGGGTTATAATGAAGGTACTGATAGACCGCATAAAAGTACCAGAGAGAGAGGCGTCCACCGTGTTATAGAGCGGCGGCATATTGTCATCCGGGAACATATTCGGCACAATTCCGTGGCGGATATATCTGGCAAATGTCAGAAGGATCTCCTCAGCTTCTTTGAAACGTTTCGTGCAGAGCGTCAGACCGGTAAAGGCGATCATTGTGTTCTCTGCCCCAGTCGGTAAAACCATGGAAGTCCGGCGAGAACGGTCATCATTTTCGTGGACTCGCGGTAAGTCAGAAACTGGTCGCTGGCAAGCACCAGCTGGTTGGCAAACGAGTCGTGGTATCCGGCTTTTTCAAAAAGTTCTGCATGGCAGCGGGCATTTTCCTCTAAAATGGAAAATGCTTCCGTACCAGACACAGGGGCAGGACGCTCGTTCACGTCACCGATACTGCACAGGATGGAAACTTTTTGGTTGTGTTGGCAGGAACTGCAATGGACAGGTCAACCGGACAGTAATGGCAGTCAAGCCCATCTGTCTCAAGATCCACTTCAATCTGTAACTGCATGTCGATGTCATAAACAGTTTCGCGTTCGGAAAAAAGTTCCTTCACTTGTCTGAAAACGAATGGCAATATCTTTTATTTTTTTCCGGAACAAGATAAAATGTCCTGTCTTCTGTAAATGTCTCAAATTTTAAAGTGTCCGGGGTGCTGCTCTCACTGTGCTCGCGGTAGTTGAAAAGCGGTGTGAGCGTAAAGGTACAGTCGCTGTCCCCGGCGGTCGGTTCATAGGCGACTGCGCAGACATTGGCGTTCCTTTTTAATGTGATGTGCTTTTCAAAAGAAAAATTGTCTGTCTCATAGGTGTAGTGCACGCTTCCGTCATAGATAAAGGAAGTGAGAAACTTCTGTCCCTCTGTGTAAACCGTTTTTCCGGAAGCACAGTGCTGGGAAGTCTCAAAGGGAAACCGTGCTGGTTCCGACAGTGGCTGTTTCGTTGATCTTGGAAAAAAAGAGAGATAGCGCTCAATTGGTGCATGGAGGCTGGCAATCAGGTACCCCCTGGTGTACGGCTGTGTGCGCCGATCATCGAGCTTCCTGCGTATCCGCCAATGCCATTGGTGACTGCCCACTCACGTTTGATCCCTTCTTTGAATGTTGTCCAGTCTTTCTGGGTATACTGATATGTGATCATTCTTTTTTTTCCTCCTGAACGAAAAAAATACGAAAATTTCTATTATCTTATTTTACATGATAAAAAAGAAGTTGTACAGAGGGAAAAAAGCGTATATAATTATCATTACGAAATTTTGTTTGGAGGAAATGATTATGCAGGAAAAATTAGTTATTGTTCGAAAAAAACAACAGGTTGACATAAGGCAGGAATGATCGCATTTTTGTTTTAACCTGTCTTTGTTTAGTACTTAGTATGTTTGTATCACCGGTTATGTTTCTGGTGCCGACGATCATCTTTGGTGTGATCTGGTATCTGTTTGCATTTCGCAGTGAAAGTGGAGTATGAGTATACATATTATGATGGCGACCTGAGATTTGCGAAGATCAGGAATAAAGCAAAGAGAAAGAAAATTGCCTATCTTAGTATGGATGATGTGCTGACCATTGCCCCGAAGGGTGACCGCAAAGATTTACAAGTATGAGAATGACAGATCGGTTACAGTGAAAAACATTGCGTCCGGCAATGCAGGTGCAAAACTTTATGAGGCAGTCTGCAAGGGCGAAAACGGTATCACAAGATATGAGTTTGAGCCGGATGAGGACATGTTAAATGCCATCATGGTAAAGTATCCAAGAAGCGTTATAAAGTAACAGGATCGCAATTGCAAAAAAATACTGTGGCTTATCGGTCGCACAGTGGAGGATTTATGTTAGAGTTAAGAAAATATCACCTATGAAGTAGATGATAACAACGAGAATAAAGAGATTTTGAAAAATGTCAGTGTCACCATTGACGATCATTTTGTGGCGATTACAGGACAAAACGGCGGTGGAAAATCCACACTTGCCAAGATGATCGCAGGAATCATCCGTCCGACAAGTGGTCAGATTCTTTTTAGATGGAGAGGATATCACCGGTTTAAACATTACGGAGCGCGCCAGAAAAGGAATCAGTTTTGCATTCCAGCAGCCGGTTCATTTTAAAGGGCTGACCGTAAAAAGACCTCATCACGATCGCCGCAGGCAAAGAGATGAGTGTGAATGAGATCTGCGATATTTTGTCGGAGGTAGGTCTGTGTGCGAGAGAATATATTGACCGCGAGATCAACAGCAGTCTTTCCGGCGGTGAGCTGAAAAGGATCGAGATCGCAATGATCACTGCAAGGGAACGAAGCTTTCTATTTTTTGATGAGCCGGAGGCAGGGATCGACCTCTGGAGTTTTTAACAGCCTGATCAAAGTATTTGAAAAATGAGAGATGAGATCAACGGAACGATTCTGATCATATCCCATCAGGAACGGATCCTTGACATTGCGGACAAGATCATCGTCATTGCAGACGGACAGGTGCGCAAGACCGGAACCAAAGCGGGAAGTGCTTCCGAACTTCTGAATACGGCACAGACCTGCCAGACGTTGATCGATAAAGCATAGCCGCACTGGCAGAACAGATTTGTAGTGAGAGAGCTGCTGAAAGGATGATGATCGACAGAAAACAGCAAAGAGGAGAATGAGGAAGAAACATGGATTTAGTACAGAAAAATTTATTAGAACAGGTGGCGGGACTTCATGAGGTTCCGGAAGGTGCCTATAATATCCGTGCTAATGGAAAAAAGGTCGCACGAAACACCACCGCCAATATTGATATTGTCACAAAAGAGGACAAGGACGGAATTGACATCATTATCAAACCGGGAACGGTCAATGAGAGCGTTCATATTCCGGTTGTTTTGAGCGAGAGCGGATTGCAGGGAATGTGTATACAATGATTTTTACATTGGGAGGGCGCAGATGTCACGATCGTCGCGGATGCGGAATCCACAACTGCGGCGTGGACACTTCCCCAAGCATGAGGGAATCCACACATTTTATCTGGAGAAAAATGCAAAAGTAAAATACATTGAACGCCACTACGGTGAGGGAGATGGAAATGGTGAGAATGTCATGAATCCCCAGACCATCGTGCATTTAAAAAGAGGGCGCACACATGGAAATGGAGACAACCCAGATCAAGGGGATCGATTCCACAGTCCGTATCACCAAAGGAGATCTTGCAGACGGAGCCTCCTTAGAAGTGCATGAGAAGATCATGACACACGGAAAAACAGTATGCCAAGACAGATTTTGCAATCGATATGAACGGAAAAAGACTGCAGCTGTAATCTGGTGTCACGTTCGGTGGCAAAGGGAGAATCCCGACAGGAATTCTTCTCTATTATGAACGGAAACGCACCTGTGCAGGTCACAGTGAGTGCGATGCGATCATCATTATGGATCATGGATGCGTGACAGCAAGCCCACAGCTTACCGCCAATAATATTGACGCAAACCTCATTCATGAGGCGCCTATCGGTAAAATTGCAGGCGAGCGCCTGATCAAACTTATGACACTTGACTTACGGAAAAAGAAGCCGAGGAACAGATCATCAACGGATTTTTGAAATAACAGACTGCCATGGCAGACAATGGAAACAGTTGTCTGTTGTGGCTTTTTCTGTAATAGGAAACGTCAGCTTAGAGCAAAAGGAGAGGAACATGAAATTTTTCATTTGTCGGATCTGCATATTGGAAAGCAAATGATTACAATATGACGCAGAACAGCGGGATATATTAGGGAAAATCGTGGCGTTGGCAGAACGCGAGAAGCCGGATGCGGTTCTCATTGCAGGGGATATCTATGATACGCCGGTGCCGTCTGCGGAGGCAGTGTCAGTGTTTGATGAGTTTCTGACAGCACTGAAACGATCTGGAGCCGGAAGTGACAGTCTGCATCATTGCAGGGAATCACGACAGTGCGAAACGGATTGATTTTGCGAGTGACATATTGGCAAAACACAGGGTAATGATCGCAGGAATGCCGCCGCTTACCCGGGAGGAGACCATCAGAAAAGTGAGTTTTTTGATGCATACGGCGAGGTATGCATTTATCTGCTTCCTTTTGTGAAGCCTTCCTATGTGAGAAATCTGAACGATAGCGATATCACGACTTATAATGAGGCTGTCCGGCTTGTCATAGAGCGGGAGAATATCGACACTGCAAAGCGCAATATCCTCGTAAGCCCATCAGTTTTATACTGCTGCGGGCAGGGAGCCGGAGACGTCAGACTCCGAGATCCGCATGGTTGGAGGGATTGAAAATGTGGATACAGCGGTGTTGGAACCGTTTGATTATGCGAAAGACTTGGACACATTCACAGAAAACAGAAAATAGGGGCGTGTGCAGAACCGTTACTGTGGAACACCGTTACAGTATTCCGTGAGCGAGGCAGGCGATGAAAAGACCGTGACGATGGTGGAACTTTTGGAAAAAGGAAGCGAGCCGCATATCACAGAACTGCCCCTTATGCCGATGCGCAGGGTGCGCAAAATGATCGGGCATCTGGATGAAATTTTAAATGCAGTGGCAGAGGACAACTGTCACGATTATGTGAGCATTACATTGACGGATGAGGTGGAAGCGTACCAGCCGAAAGAAAAGTTAGAGCAGGTCTATGACCATATTTTGAGATAAAAATAGACAATGAGCGGACAAGGAAGATTCTGGAGTTTTCGGAAGAGGAAGCGGAGAGCCTCGATCCTTATGATGCGTTTGTGACCTTTTTCAGGAGATGAACGGAAGGGCGATGACAGAGGATGAGGACAATGTGATCCGCACTGTGATAAACGGGGAAAAAGGAGGTGGTAGAATGAAGCCTTTGAAGCTTACCATGTCGGCATTTGGGTCGTATGCGGGAAAAAATGTCATTGATTTTACCGGGCAGCAAGAGGGATTTTTCTGATCACAGGAGATACCGGGGCAGGAAAAAACAACCATTTTTGATGCGATCACTTACGCACTTTACAATCAGACCAGCGGCGGTGAGCGAAACGGAAACATGATGCGCAGCCAGTATGCCAGACCGAGACGGAAACCTATGTGGAACTGGAATTTTTATACCGGGGACAGACATACCGCGTGCGCAGAAACCCGGACTATAAGATTACGAAAACACTGAAAAACGGCAAAATCAGGGAGCAGAAAGTACCACACAGTGTCGAACTCACCCTGCCGGATGGAACTGTTTTCCCGGAAAAGAAAAAATGCTACCGATGCAAAAATTATTGAAATACTGGGGCTTACCGCAGACCAGTTTTCGCAGATCGTGATGATCGCACAGGGAGATTTTTTAAAGCTTTTGTATACAAAGTCGGACGAGCGGAAAATGATCTTTTCCAAATTATTCAGGACGGACATCTATTGGAAGATCCAGGAAAATCTCAGAAGAAAATCCATGGAGATGGATGAGCGCATACAGGAGAACGACCGGGCATTTGAGCAGGAGAAAAAGCAGGATCATTCCGCTTCCTGAAAGTGAAGAATTACCGCTGGATGAACTTGTGGAGCGTTTGCGGGAACGATTAAAGGATGCGTTAAAAGAGCAGAATCTCCGCAGGGCAAATGTGGAGGAACTGAATAAAAAGATTACAAAGTATGAGGAGATCAACAAACTTTTTCGTTCCCTGGAAAAAATCAGGCAGACTGGAAAAGAGCTGGAAGCAAGGCAGGCGGAATCGAAAGAGCGCAGACAGCAGATCGAAAAATGCACGGAAAGCAGATAAAGTGCTTGTGGTAGAGCAAAGAGAATCTCAGACAGCAAAGAGGAAGTGGAGCAGTCGGCACAGGCGATCGCAAAAAATGACAGAAACACTGGCAAACGATCAGGAGATGTTCGAATCATTAAAGACACAGTTGCAGGAGTCGGAGGCAAAAAACAGAAAAAGAGAAGCGGCAGACATCCAGAAAAAAATGCTTGCGTTAGAGCAGTCATTCCTGTCTTATGAGGCACTGCAGAATGCGCGGTCAGAGGAGCAAAGAGGCCAAAAAGGTGGAAGACCTCGGAAAACATCAGAGGAGTCATTCCATAAGAAAAGAGTGCTGGGATTGCCGTGATTAAAAGAACAGCAGGAAGCCAAAGGAGCAGGTTGTGGAGCAAACGAAGAAAAATTGGGAGCAGACATTCTCGGCGCTGAAAGTTTGGCAAAGCATTATGAATACATGGGCGAAGCCTTTTTTAAAAGGAGCAGGGATCCTGGCAGAAAATCTGGAGCGGCGGGCCGTCCATGCCCGCCCCGGTTCTAACGGTTCATCTGGATCGGCGAAGCTTTCTGACCATGCGGTGACAGAATCGGAAGTGAGCAGGCAAAAAGACAAGGGGGTCAGCCGGGAAGAAAAGCGCGATTCGGCGTATGTGCCGCTGGCAGAGAAAACAGAAAGCAGAAGCTTGCGCAGGCAAAGTCGAGAAAGAGGAAGCTGTGATTTTGTACCGGCACAGACGATTGCAAAGCAGCAAAGAAGCAGAGCAAACCATGTCAGTCTGCAGAAAAATAGCCGAACAGATCCGTGAGAAGCTTGTGTATCCATCTCTTGCCGGAAGCAGGGAACAGTATGCCGCAATGCAGAAAGCATTGGCGGCGGCAGAGCAGGAGATAGAGAGGAAACGGCAAAAGTGTCGGAGCTGGCAGAAGCGATGAACACGTTAAAAGCGACAGAAGCTCGCAGAGGAAGAGAATCAGAAAAACGGCAAAAAAGCTTTTGCAAAGAAAAACGAAAAAAAGAATATGCAAAACTTTTTGAAAATGGGTTTGTTTCCCGAAGAAACATACTCTCACCTTTTTTGTAAACTTCCAGCCGGAGCGGAGCAGATCCAAACTGGAGCGGGAAGAGAAAAGAGTATGAGTCTCAGTGCTTAAGACAGCAGAGTGAGCAGAAAACTTTTGGAGAAACAGGTCAGCGGAAAAACATATACTGATACGACAGAATTAAATGAGCAAATGAAAGCAGAAAAAGCAGGCATTAAAAGAGGCGGAAAATGTATATGGAGCCGCATACGCAAATGAAAAATGACAGGTCAGGTGCCGCAGAATTGTGCCGTCCGATCGGAAAAGGGAAAAATTGAGAGCGAAGATCAGGTCATCAAAGTCTGTCAAAGACAGCGAACGGAAGTACTTTCCGGTTCTGCGAAAATCGATTTTGAAACTTATATCCAGAGGCAGTATTTTTAAACAGATCATCCATGAAGCAAACAAGCGGGCTCTTGACGATGAGCAATCATCAGTTTATTCTTTAAATTAAAGGAAGAGGCGAACACGGGAAGAAAGACAAACGAGGGACTGGATCTTTCTGTTTACAGTCTTGTGACGGACAGCGAGCGAGACGTGAAAACACTGTCCGGCGGGGAATCTTTTTTTGGCAAAGACTTGCGATGGCACTCGGATTGTCCGGATATCGTGGAGCGGAGCGCAGGGGCGATCCACCCGATATGATGCTTATCGATGAGGGGATTTGGTTCTCTGATGCGCAGTCGAGACAGCAGGCGATCAAGTGTTGGGGGGAACTTGCCGGTGACAGCCGTACGGTTGGGATCATCTCCCATGTGACGGAACTGAAAGAACAGATCGACCGTAAACTCGTTGTCAGCCGTAAATGCAAGGCGCAGAGGGTTGTGTGGACGGAATGAATGTTATCATAGGTAATAGGAACAACTGAGCAGGTAAGTAAAAAAAGCACATTTCCGAGCAGGTGCCTTGTTGGAATAGTAATCAGTACGAGGAAAGAACAGATCGCGGTGTTTGCAAAATAGAAGAAAAGAAAGCGGGAAATCGTAATATGGACGAAATGCAGAGACCAATTGAGTATTTGATTCCGGTGTTGGTGGAATCAGCGTACTTTGGGAATTGGTGGCATTGATGCCAAATGAAAATTTTATATTTATGGGGGATTCAAAAAAATGCGCCCTATGGAACAAAAAGACCTTAGAGGAAGTGCGGAAACTCACACTGGCAGATGCAGAGTACTTAAGGTCGCGGAAATAAAAGCATTCGGTTGTCGCATTGCAACACGGCGACAAGCGCGCTGGATTCACATTTTTTAAGGGAAAAAGATACCAGAAAGAGATCCCGGTCATATCGGAATTGAGCCGGCATTAAAACCGGGCAGTGTCTGTAAAAGAAAATTCAAGGGTGCTTTTGTCATGGCAACGCCTTAGACATTGCAGGAAAAAAGTTCCATAACCTTATGCAGAAATTTCAGGATCAGGCGGAGATCATATCACTGCCATGTCCGGGGCTTGTGGAATTCGTAGAGCGCGGAGAACTTTCCGGGGAAGCACTGGAACATTTCTTAAAAAATCTGTTTGCACCGTACCAGGAAAAAAAGTGGATGCAGTTGTTCTTGGTCGCACGCATTATCCACTGGTGCGTAAGACGATTCAGAAAGTACTCGGCTCCGGGGTAGCGGTTTTTGACGGTGGTGCAGGAACTTTGAGAGACACTTCATAAATTAAAAGAGTATAGTCTGGTTTCGGATGCTGTGACACCGGGAACTGTGCAGTTTTATAACAGCACAGAAGATCAGAAAATGATCGGACTGAGCAAATATCTGCTGAGCAGAGGCAGATGTGATAAATAAAAAATGGAAGTGTATAAAAGGAAAAAATACCGGCAGACTAGATCATACAAAAAAATCTAAACAGAAAAAAAAAAATATTAACTAATTATAAAAATAATTTATCCAGAATTTTAGAAATGTTTTCGAAAACCGACATAATTCGTACACATTTATTTTGTATATTACTATTATCAACAAGAGAACAACAGACAAGCACTTGTTGATGTAAGCATTCAGAATGGTGCCCTTACTAAAAATGCCAATTTTCCTTTATATAGATTAACATTTTCATAATTAAACTCCTCGAAAAAACAGTCCGCAAAGGGCTGTTTTTTCATTGCAAAAAAAAAAGATATGAAATTCACGGATAGAATTTAATGTCTTTGAGTTTTTTAAAAAACCAAATCTTCTCATTTGTAGAGGAAATGCTGACCACACCAGCCTGAAGCAGAGCCATGACATCTTCTTTATCGGAAACCAGTCCGCCTGCAATGACAGGAACAGTGGACAGTTTGCAGACCTTTAGCGAGTACTTTTTGGCATGAGAGCCGGAAGCACTTCGATCAGGTCAGGTTTGGCGGTTCGAAGCTGGTGTTCAATGTTGGAATAAGCCATGGAATCAATGACAAACAGCCGAAGGATTGTATACAATCCTAACTCCTTTGCACGTTTGATCAGAGCAGGCTTGGTGGTGATAATGCCATCTGCTTTGGTATATTTTTGGATAAAGTCGACCGCAATCTCTTTGGAACTTAAGCCTGCGATCAGATCAATATGAACCATTGCAATTTTTCCAGAGGATTTCACGGTCTCAACAATGTCTGAATATTGCATATGTCACCATATAAAATAAAAATGACACGGCTTTCGCTTGTGAGACATTTTTTAACCCTTCATCATCCTTAATTAGCCGCAATAATCGGGGAATCTTCGATTGCTTCTTTAAATTCTTTTTTTCATGGGAATTACCCATTTAGTTTATACTGTTTTGATCGGAAAGACGTTTATAAATTTTCTACGTTATAATCTGGCGCACATTGTCCGATAGCATCATAGATCTGCCTGATCTGTGACGGTGGTTCCTCCAGCATATCCGCTGTTTCTTCTGCTGTACAGCCTTTTTTTGTACTTTTTTAATTAAAGTATACCCCTTGTCAAGGACAAATTAAGAAGAAGGGATTTAATTTTCCAGCCAGCAGATGGCTATATCATTATATTTCATTACCTTTCTTCGTTATCTATATCTGATAAAGGGATTTTCCCCTTTAATTGGATATATACCTGTTGTTATATACTGATAATATTCATTTGGAGAAAGCTTGGCCAATCTCCATTGATATCTGTCATTATTATAATAATCCATCCAGTCATCAATAATAGTATGTATCTCTTTGTATGTTTGGCATTCCTGTATCCTTTTTCTCCTATATGATCTTTCATTCGACCATAAAGCTTTCCTGCGGCGCATTGTCAACAGTTACCTTTTCTGGACATTGACTGCCTTAATCCTTTATCTTTTACAAGTTGAATAAAGCTACAGCTTGTGTAGTGGCATCCCTGATCACTATGTATGATTGTATCTGTTGCAAGAGAAATTCCATGTTTTTCTATCATTTGATTTACTGTTTCCAACACAAAATCAACTTCCAATGATTCACTTAGCACATAGGACAATATCTGCTTTGTAAAGGCATCTATAATTGTTGACAGATAGCAGAAACGACCAGCAAATGGAATGTATGTAATATCTGTGAGTAGTATCTTTCTAGCCCCATATTTCTCAAATTCACGCTTTTACAAGATTCTCTGCGACATTATTCGTCTTTATTGCTTTCGCCATCCTTCTATAAGGATTTGCCTTTCGTATGTTACATACAAGGCCATATTTTTTTTCATCAATCGTCTTATTTTCTTGACGTTCATGATAACAGGCGGATTCATATGCAGCAATCTCATATATATTCCCTGGGCACCTTTATCATATCCCCTAAAGCTATACGCAATTAAAATCAGTTCAAAATCAGCTCTGTCTTGTCTTTCTTTTTTCATCTCTTTTTTTATCTGTTTGCATTCACCCAATTATAATAACCGGATCTTGAGACGCCAGCAATTTCACAGAGCATTTTAACTGACAGTGTATTATTTGCTTTACTAATTGTCTCATGGATAAAATCTCAAATTTATTCTCTGCCATCTCCATGATTACTTTTTTTTCTGGAATTGTCCGCAATAATAATTTTTTTTTAGAAATTCAACTTCTTGCCGTAGATACAACAGCTCATTTTGCATTCGCTCTATGGATTGAGGTGCTGCCAATTCTTCTATATCTGTTGGCTTAGGGGGAATTCTTCTTTTTCTATTAGCACCTTCAGAAAATCCCTCCCCAGCCAGGGCTTGCTTTTTTTATGTCTTTGCACAAGTGAATCTATTTGTTTTTGTCTAAATATACTTAAATCAAATCCAAAATCTTCAAGAATTTTTCTAGGTGTGTTTCCGGCCTGGTAGCTTACCCAAAAATCTTCTTTAAATTTTGCAGTATAATATATCATATGTTTCGTTACTTTAAAAACATATGGATTCTTTTCAAGTTGCTTAATCTGTTTCGCTGTATACTCCTTCATATTTCCTCCTGCAGATGCTTTTATTATATATCATCCACTAGAGAAAAATCCTTCTATTTTATGTCCACTTGTTGGGATTTTATCCCCTTTTTATGTGTCCATTCTTCAGGAACCCTTCTTCTTATCGTGTCCACTTTATAGGGTATATTTTAAATTATGAGTTCAATTTTGCCTTCGAGTTTACCTTCAATTCTGCCCTCAATTTTGCCAGCAGTTCGCCCCTCCATAATGCCGGCTTCCCTTGATTCGCGGAGATCATCCGCAAATAATTCGCGCAATGCTTCACACATTTTACGTTCCTCCTTCAATTCCTGCCAGTTCGCACGCATGACAGTATCTGCAAGCGCATGGAATAATTTTGATTTTTTCTTTTCACCGTAGCGTTCTATGAAATTCCTGATCTCTCCGCCTGCCTTCAGATCATTCCGCAGATTATTCAGCCAGTAATTATTGTTTTTTGATAATGCAGGAACAATGATAAGCTGCACCGGAATTGCATCACCCGTCGATAGTAGATGCCGCTTTCTATCTTTTCTGCCATTATGCCCCCGGTCTCTTTGCAGCTTGTCTAGCATGGCTCTCGGATAATGATAGCATACAAAAGTGATTGTCAGCTCTGTGCCGGGATAAGATCAATTTTCTCCGTATCAGCCTTGTAAATACAGGCATATGCGTACACCTTATAAAAGTCATCAATGTCAAGATTGTCTTCCGGTGATTTGTATTCTATGATATTGTACTGCCGGAAAATCCTGCCAATATTCTTCTGGATCTTTACATGTTTTTCATTTTTGATCAACACATCAATCTGCATTGGCTTTTTGGAAAGCAGATGTTCGGAATCGAATTCCAGATATTCTGCCTCTTCTCCAAACTCAATCTGCAGTGCCGCGTCAAATGCAGGATGCCATTGGATTTTCTCATCGTTTGTGTTCAATCACGTTCCCCTTTATGATAATAGAATGTGTGGTATTTTTCAATGCGTACAAGCTATTTTTCCTATCGAAAATACAGGACAGGATGCTGTAATAATCCATGTTACAATTCATATGCATTGAATTTTTTCATCAAAATGGAATCTCGTGCCGAAACGGCTGTGAAATCTGAGATTATATTCTACACCACAAAAACGTGGTTTGGAATCTGCAGACAGAAACGAAATAAGAATGTTTGCAACTATGAAAAAGACTTCACAATCACAACCGCATATGTCTGCGACTTTGATGTGCATTCAGTATAGAACATTCCGTCAATTGTGTCAAATATAAACCAGAGTTTTAAATCATTGCATGCTACACAATCTTGGATGAATAAAAAATAGAACTGATTTGTTTTCAGGATTTTGGGAGCGGCCGGTCCCCCAGAAAGTAGACATTGCGATTTCAAAAGACAATGTAATTGGATTTTGAAATCACGATGGATACTTTCTTAGTACCGTTGCCAGCGACAACAAGCGGAAGCGCTCCTGAAAACAAACAGTTCTATTTTTTTTATGTTTATAAATGCTTTATAGGCATGCAATTAACACAACCTACGAAAATCCGTAACACCCCACCTACAAGCGGCAGTTCATAGCCTGACCTCTGGTTTATTTTTTGCAGCAATATTTTTGCAGCCACAACATCTACCCCGGTTCCGGCAACATTGGAAAGCACAACATCCCCGATTTTGACAGGTGCAGTCACAACGACATTTTTCAAGGCACTGGCACATTCAAAAAAATTTTGGCTTTTGGAATGTCACTGGCTGTTTTAACATTGACCATCGGTGATATTCCGCCTTCCACACGGACAGTGGAAGTCACGATACGTGTTGGATTTGTGACTTCTTTTCGGGCATAGGCATCACCTCTTGGACAGGTGTTTCCGGTAACGGATACGACATCGGTGCCGTTCATTGTAACAGTAATGGAACATCCGAGTGGACATCCAATACAGGTAAGTTCACGAATTGTTTCGCTCATAATTATGCCTCCTCAATTTTGATTGTAATTTTACTTAAATCAGGATGTTCGTTCAGTTTTTCTTGTCTAAAATGACCTGTTCCATTTTCGCCCGGAGCCATGACCGGACGTTTGCGTTTGGAAATGAGCTGGTCGTCAAAATAGGTGGCAATGGCGCAGTTTTTTTGTAAACAGCACCAACACGGAAACGAACGGTTAAAGTATCATCCATTTCTGTTGGGCGGATGTATTTTTGGAACAGTGTAACGGACACCATCGACCGGAAGTATCTCAACAATTTTTTGCATCTTTTTCCTTGCCGTTTTTAATATAATTTGCAGCATTTTTTCCAGCAGCGGATGCTTCCTGGGAAACATAATCTACCAGATCATGAACGTGAAGCACATTGCCGCAGGCAAAAATTCCATCGATGTTTGTCTCTAAACTGTCATTGACAACTGGATTCCTGAGGTTACCGGGTTTAAGGCAACACCGGCACTTTTTACTAAGTTCGTTTTCCGGAATCAGGCCACAGGAGAGCGACAGTGTATCACAGGTATAGCGTTCTTCTGTGCCCGGGATTGGTTTGCGGTCAGGACCACTTCAGCGATTGTAACTGCCTCGACACGGTTTTTACCTTCAATATCAACGACGGTGTGGCTTAATTTTAAAGGAATGTTAAAATCATTTAAACACTGCACAATATTACGTTTTAATCCGCCGGAATAAGGCATTAATTCTGCAACGACTTTTTACTTTTGCACCCTCTAAGGTCATGCGGCGCGCCATAATAAGACCGATGTCGCCTGAGCCTAAAATCACAACTTCTTTTCCCTGGCATATAGCTCTTGTTGACAATGCAGGGCGGTTAGTTACGTACGCTACCGCGGCTGAGAGCTTTTATTCAACCGCGGTACGCATCTGCGGCGCAACGGTGAGTTTGACAAGGCCGCTGCAATTTACGAGCGGCTGATCGGCGAGAACGATGCGGATGCCGAGGCGCACTGGAACCTGCTGCTCTGCCGGTACGGCATCGAGTATGTGCAGGATCCTGCTTCCGGCGAGCGCATCCCTGACCAGCACATGTAACTGAACGAAGTACAATTGA